>MDTD01129435.1_pt1 | contig 140669 bp, 142 predicted proteins | sample 811221 | NCBI WGS metagenome assembly MDTD01 (sample SAMN05326646, study PRJNA326480) | marine metagenome | isolation source: seawater | place: Pacific Ocean: South West | collected 2011
AATGATATTGAAAATTTACTTATTGCTTTGGAAGTAAATGAAGTTTGTGGAAAAGAAGAATTTGATGAAAATTATAAGATCGCTTTAGAGAATAGAGCTAAACAAAAAAATGATTAAAAAAATAAAATTTGACTTCTTAATACCTAAATGGCCTGCACCGACGTCAATAAAAGCAGTTTCGACAAAAAAAGGATATGGATACAGTAAAAATTCTTGGGAAGGTTTTAATTTTTCTCTTAATGTCGGAGATAAGAAGAGTGATGTAATTGCTAACAGAGAATTCTTGAAAAACTATTTTAATTTAGATGAGGATCCATTTGTATTAATTCAACAACATGGAAATAAAATATGTGAATTACCGGTAATGAATGAAGTGAAAGCAGATGCATCAACAACAACATTACCTTACAAGGTATGCGCAGTATTAACAGCAGATTGTTTACCAATACTTTTGACAAATACGAAAGGAGATAGAGTAGCAGCTGTTCATGCTGGTTGGCGAGGCTTACTAAGCGGTATAATTGAGTCTAGTATAAAAAAATTTGACAAAAATGATTCCATTATTGCTTGGCTTGGACCTGCAATTGGCCCGCAAGCATTTGAAGTAGGTGATGAAGTAAAAGATATTTTTTTAAAAAAAATAAAAAAATCAGAAAATTCATTTGTAAAATTTAGAGAAAATACTTGGTATGCAGATATCTATTCATTAGCGCATTTAATTCTAAACAACTTTGGGGTAGATAAGATATATGGAGGAGAGTATTGCACCTATTCTGATTCTAAGAATTTCTATTCATACAGAAGAGATTCGACTACTGGAAGAATGGCGTCTTTAATTTGGATTGAAAATAAAAATCAAAAATAAAACTATCGATTTTTATTTCTTTTTATTTCCAAGTTTCTTCTTTCTCTCTCATATAAAATTCTCTGTTCTTTTTTTCGTTCTTTAAGTTGAATATAGTCATTAGGTGAAAGTGTGCGAACCTGTTCAGGTTGCCTTGTAGGAAGGTAATAGACAGCAAGAGCAGCTATTATAATAGCTATCAAAAGTATGAAAATGTTTGTTTTATTTTTCATAGTTTTCTTTTACAAAATATTTTTATGTTTCATTGAAAAAAAATCACCATCAGACGTTGTATACTTAGAAATATGGCAACCAAGATACTCACTTAAAAGATCTGGATCTCTTAAAGCCTCTACTTTATTTGCTAACCATTCACCATTTCCTTTTAATATTAATAAATGAGTCGCTATTTGAAGAGATAGGTTTATATCATGAAGTGCCATTAAAATAGATTTTTCTGGAGAGCAAAATTTATTTAGTAGCGAGGTAATTATTTTAGATTGGTGCGATAGATCAAGATTATTTAAAGGTTCATCAAGTAATGCAACATTTGGATTTTGCATTATTAGCCTTGATATTTCTGCTCTTCGAAGTTCCCCCCCAGAAAGGGTACCTATTTTCGCATTCATTAATTTTTCTATTCCTACTTCTTTCATAGCATGAAATGCGTTATCTAATTCAAATTGACTCTCAAATCCCCAACTATTTGTATTTGGGTATCCTCCGCTCAAAACCATTTCTAATGCTGTATTTTCAAATCCGGAGGAGCTCTGTTGCAGCAAAAGTCCCAATTTTTTAGCGCGTTTTTTTGAGGAAATTTTTAAAATGTTTTTATCAAAAAGTAAGATTTTTCCCTGAAAGGATTCAATTCCTGCGATAGATTTTAATAAAGTACTTTTGCCTGCGCCATTACGGCCAAGTATCACCCAACTCTGATTTTCTTTTATTTCTAAATTTAAATTTTTTATTAAAATTTTATTTCGTTTATTCAAATTTACGTCTTTCAATTTAATTATAGTCAATAACGAGCTCCAAATTTAAGTAACCATAAAAATACCGGTATTCCTATTAAAGCGGTAATAATGCCAACTGGCAATTGCATAGGACTTACTATTGTGCGAGCTATTGTATCTGCTAAAACTAAAAAAGATCCACCACAAAGCACAGATACTGGTAATAAAGTCCGATGGTCCGTACATCCCATTAGTCTTATAAAATGGGGTGTGATTAATCCAATGAAACCAATTGCGCCCGCAATACTTACAGCAGACGCACTTAGCAAAGACGCAAGGAAGTATAATTGGAATCTTATTTTTTTCTGATCTACTCCAAGCACCGCAGCTTGTTGAAATCCATATATAGCAATATTCAATTTTGGTGCTAATGCCATTGCTCCAATCAAACCTAAAAAAAGGATTATTATCGTAGCCCAAGGCGATAAGGCATCACTCAAATCACCAATAAGCCAGAAAATCATTCCTGGTAGCTGCATCGGAGGGGAAATACTAAGTATTAAACTAATAATCGCTCCCCATCCTGCTGCAATAACAACACCACTAAGTAAAAGTCTATTTGAATCATCATTTTGTGTTTGATTACCTAAGTAAAAAACTAAAAATATACTTATTAATGCACCTAAGAAAGCTATAGGAGTAAGCCAAAAAGCATTAATTCCTAATAGCATTCCAAGTAAAGAGGCAGTCGCAGCTCCTCCAGAAACTCCAAGTATGTATGGGTCTCCTAGAGGGTTTCTCAATAAAACCTGCATTAAAGCTCCCGCAAGTGCAAGTACGCCACCAACCGCAAAAGCTGAAAGTGATCTTGGTACACGAAGTTCATCAATGATCCTGTTTTCTATACTCATATCATCAAAAAGTAAAAAATAAATTGAATCACTCGGGGAAATTTTTGCACTCCCAAAGATTAGAGATATGAACAAACAAAAAATCAAAAGACTTAAACTGCCACATATGAAAAAAATATGCTGTTTTTTTCTAAATTTATTTTTGAACATTTTTATCTTGTAGATTAATTATTTTCCATCCAGAATTTTTTGCGTATTGCCTTAAATTCTCATCTGGGTTGACTGCGACTGGATTATCTACAATAGATAATAAGGGAAGATCATTAGAAGAGTCACTATAGAAATAGGCACCATCAATATTTGTAGAATTTTTTGTTAGCCAATCAAATAATCTTTTTACCTTACCTTCTTTGAAGCTTGGTATACCTAAAGTTTTTCCAGTAAATTTATTGTCCTTTACTTCTAATTCAATCCCGATAAGGTTTTCAATATGAAATAAATCTACTATCGGTTGAGTTATAAACGTATTGGTTGCAGTTATTACGAGTAGGATGTCGCCCATTGCTCTATGATTGTCCACTAATTTTTTTGCGGAGAGAGATATTTTTGGCTTTATGATTTTCTCAATAAAATCAGCGCGCCAGGTAAGCAAATCATCCATTTTATTTTCAACTAGCGGTCGAAGTGAAAAATTTAAGAATTCATTAATATCTAATTCACCCTTGCTGTATTGAGCAAAAAATTTCTCATTAGTTTTTTCATAAGTGTCTCTGTCTACTACTCCTATTTTTGATAAATAAACGCCCCATAGGTAGTCAGAATCACCATTTATGAGGGTATTGTCGAGATCAAAAATCGCTAAAGCCATAAAAAACGCCATAAGTTCCTATATTTATAAGATCATACAGAAAAATAATTACTAGCAATAGCTTATAGCTGTTACTAATTCTTGATAGATTGCTTCATTTTGTGAAAAAATAATCTAATATTTTTATTTTTATTGGAATTTTTTGTGATTGATGCAGACGGATACAGAGCTAATGTTGGGATAATCCTGGCAAATGATCAGAATCAACTTTTCTTAGGTAGGCGAGTTGGTCAAGATGCATGGCAGTTTCCTCAGGGCGGCATTAATTCAGATGAATCTCCTTTAGAGGCTATGTATAGAGAATTAGAAGAAGAAGTGGGACTTAAACCAGAACAAGTTAAATTACTTGGAGAAACTCAAGAATGGCTGCGTTATCGCTTACCAAAAAAATATATTAGGCGTTACTCACACCCACTTTGTATTGGCCAAAAACAAAGATGGTTTTTATTGCGCATAATTTGTAATGAAAGCGACTTTTGCTTAAACCGCTCTAATAAACCAGAGTTTGATAATTGGAAGTGGGTAAATTATTGGGCTCCTGTAACCGAGGTGATTTATTTTAAAAAGGAAGTTTATCAATGTGCTTTGGAGCAATTGGGAAGAAAAATATTCCCTAAGGGGTTGCCTGATCAAAAAAAATGACAACTCAAAGCACATAAAATTTAAATAAATTACTTTACTTATCTAGTAAGTGGCTTTTTGTCATGAAAGTACAATAAAGAAGTGGGATAACAATAAGTGTTAAAATTGTGGAAAAAGCAAGCCCCCATACGATAGCTGTAGCAACTGGACCCCAAATTAAAGATTCACCGCCAAGGCCCGTAGCTAAAGAAAACAAACCGGCAATTGTTGTTAGAGACGTGATGAGTATCGGAATAACGCGACGTCGTGCGGCATAAATAGTAGCATGCAATATGGACATTCCAGCGCGTAGTCGTTGATTTCCCGCAGATATTAAAACTATCGCAGAATTTACAGCTATCCCAGCTAAAGCCACGACTCCATATAGTGTATATAAACTGAGAGGATTATTTGAAACAAGTAATCCATAAGTAACGCCGGTAAAAGCCATGAGAACGGTTGAAAGAATCATAAATGGTTGAAAATAGCTTTTAAATTGAGTACCCAATATGGCAAACATTATGCCTAACCCGGCCATAAATAAAATCCCCATACTTTTGATGCTCTCATCTATGTCATCAAGCTGACCACTGAAGTCCAAATCAATATTTGGAAATTCCCTTTTATATTTTTCCCATTCAGAAATTATTATTTCATTAGCAACTTTGGTATTAACGGTTCCGGGTGTGATATCAGCTTCAATGGTAATTGCTCTTTTAAAGTTATAGTGCCGTATATTACCTAGCCCCGGTTTTCTAGATTCATTAATTAATTCACTTAAAGCGATACTTCCATCCATAGGAGTAGGGATTTTTGCTTGGAGTAATTGAGATACATTTTGTAAATTCTGTTTTAAGCCTTTTACTCTTACTTCAATTTTTTCTCCGTTATCTCTAAAGTCGGCTACTATCAGTCCCCCTACAAGTAATTGTAATGTTTTATTTATATCAAGAGGATTTAATTTAGCCCTTTTTATTGCATCCGAGTCTAATTTAAGGATAAGCTCATTACGACCTATAGATGCGTCATCGTTTATATCAATAATATATCCGGTATTTTTTAAGATACCTTTTACAGCCTCTGCCGCTGATTGAATCTCTTCGTATTTATCTCCCCTTACTTTTATACTGATTGCTTTTGCAGTTGGCGGACCACCCGATAAACGGAGAAATGAAATTTTTATTGGACCAGGAATGTCAAAAACTTCTTCACGCATTCCTTTTATCATTTCTTGAACGCTCCTAAGACCTGTTTTTTTTGGATTAAGTCCAACCATAATTTGACCCATATGATCTCCAAGTCTAGGTGCCGTCTCTGTAAACATATTCCCCGCGTAACTTATAATTGCTCTTACTTCCCCATCTAAAGTATTTTTTCTTACCACTTTTTCGATTTCCTCTACTTTACTCAAAGTGTTCTTAAGAGCAGTTTCCGGAGGCATTTCAATATTTACATAAAAAACGCGTATAGTATCTGCAGCAAAAAAATCTAGTTTTACAAGACCGGCACCTATTGCACCCAAAGCACCAAAAAATAAAAACGAAACAATACTGACTGTAAGCATTCTTCGACGAATAGCCTTTATGAGAAATTTTACATAATTAATTCTTACCCAGTGTGTATACTTTACTCGAAGTTTTTGAAGTCTTGATGGGTTATTGAACTTAACCTTTGCTGCTATTATGTGAGCAGGCAGCATCCAAAATGATTCAACAAGTGACAGCGCAAGACCTGTTACAACTACGATAGGGACTACTTTCATAAAATCACCAAGTATGCCAGGCATAATTATTAATGGCCCAAAGGCGGCTATTGTTGTAAATACAGCAGCAGCAACTGGTGCTGCAACTTCATGAAGAGCCTCAAATGAGGCATTTATTGTATTCATACCTTTTTGTAATCGATAGTAAATTCCTTCAGCTACAACAACAGCGTCATCAACTAACATCCCTAATACAATGACAATGCCAAGTAAAACCATCACATTTAAGGTTTCGCCACTTACAGATAATATCCAGAAAGTACCTGCTAGTATGAAAGGTATCCCGATTGCAGTAAGAGCAGCTATTCTTGTTCCTAAGAAAAGCCATGTGACCAATAAAACTAAGAAAAGCCCAATAAGCGCATTATTCTGCATGAGAGAAATTGCGTTTCTAGTCATTACAGTTTGATCGTCGACTAAAGCTAACTTTACACCTGTATTTTGTTCTAATTCATTTCTTTCAGATAAGTAACTTTGGACATTTTCTACAAGATTAAGAGTATTTGAGTTTGCTTGTTTCATTACCGCAAGTAGAATTGCTGGCTTCCCCTTAAAACTTGTAAGCTGTGATGCCTCTGTTCTGCCACGACTTATTTGCGCGACCTGACCAAGGGTAATTTTTTCATCTGCATTTACTACGAATTTAGATGCCAAGACACTAGAATCAGAATCTGATCCGATTAATCTCACTAGCCAATTTTGACCACCCATATTTATATCACCAGCAGCTATATCTTGAAAAAAGGCTGTTACCGTATCCGCAATTTGATTTGGCGAGAGCCTAAAATTTTCCAGAGTTTCAGGATCAAATATAATTTGTAGCTCTGGATCTGGTAGACCAATAGAATCGATCCTATCAACGCCTTTTATACGCTCAAGATCTTTTCGTATATTTTTAGCTTGTATCCGAAGATTTTCATCTAAAGCTTCACCATAAACTGCGATTGTCGCGGCAGGAAAAGCATTAGCACTTGTAATTTCTAAAATCCTTGGTTTCTCAGCTGCTTCGGGTAATTCTGTTTCCGCGTTTTGAATCTCTCGACGCAGATCCGATATTCTTTTATCAAATAATCTTTGATTTATATCTTGGAATCGAAGAAGAATACTCGAGACACTTTCTCTTGAATTTGAAGAGGTAAAATCGACGTTTTGTAGGTTTGCGAGGGCATCTTCCAAAGGGTCAGTAATTTTCTTTTCTACATCAAATGCGCTAGCTCCAGGCAAGACTGTAGTTACGACTATCCAATTAAAATTTATAGTTGGATCTTGTTGTTTTGGTAAATTGTTATAGGAAAATACTCCGATTACTAAAATTAAAAGAAAAGTTAGATTAGCTAAAACATGGTTTTGATAAACTTTTCTTATAAAGCCGTTCACTCAAATTACTCGCTTATTATTTTAATTTGATCACCATTTTTTAAGAGTTGCCTCCCTTCGGTGATGATCATTGCATTTTTAGGAAGATTTACCTGCACAGGCTGACCTTCAATTGCTTTTGGAATTTTAAAGAATTTTGCCAAACTATTTTCGACTAAGAAAACACCAAGATTATTATTTCTCTTCACAAGATACTCCGCTGGTAAAAATTGGCGATCGTTTTTCCAGTGAATACGACCAATGGCTCCGATTGGCGCACTTTTGTTTGCAAACTCTAATCTAACCTCACGAGTATAATTTTTTTCATTAATAATTGGAGATATGGAGCGAATTTTAGCTATATAGGATTTTTCTTGGAAATAAAAATATATATTTTTTGATTTTTTGAGTGAAGAGATTTGATTATTTTGAATTTCTGATTTTATTTCAATTTCAGAAAGCTGAATTAATTCAATTAAGGGTACCCCAACATTTGCAAAATCACCTTCGCTAAGGATTCTTCTACTCACAAGAGCCTTGAAAGGCGATTTTATTATGCAGTTTTTTACTTTAATATTCGCCAATTTGAGCTGAGCTCTTTGGTTTTTTAAATTAGCTTTTGCTATAGAAATAAAATTCAATTTATTGTCAAAAGCGTCATCACTAATAAGGTTTTTGTTTTTTAGCTCCTTTGCTCTGGCAAATTGTTTTTCTTTATATTTAAATTCAGAAGTAGCTTTCTTAAGGGCGGCCATGGCAGCTTTTTTGTTTTGAATGAAACTTTCACAATTTAATTTAATTAATTTTTGTCCTTTCGGCACTACATCACCCACATTAGTAAATATTCTGTCAATTTTTCCGGAAATTTCAGCTGATAGCTTCGGTGAATTTTTTGAGATAACAGTTGCTGTCGTTTTGAAGTTCTCTGAGGTTAGCAGAGAGCTTGCTTGCTTTACAGTAATTGAAATTTTCTCAGCTTTTATGTTACTTGAAAAAAAAATAAAAAAAGAAAGAGTTAATATAAAAAATTTAAACATTTTTAAACCTTATATTCTTATCAATTTTTACTTTCTTATTTTCTTCTAATAAATTCTTTTTATTCTTCTTAAGATGTTCTATTTTTGCAGAATATGAGGCAATTCCCTGCTCAATACCAAATTTCATTCCTGGCGTAAGATTTTTCTGAGGAAGCATCGATTGTAAATAAAGAAGTTTTGAATTGTAATGATCCTCTATTTCAGATAGTTTTTCTTCTAAAATACTTTTTGTGAGATGGTGGGAAAAAAATAAAAGTACTAAAAAATCCGATTTTATTGATTCAGTAGAGGGCGTATTGATTAATTCATTTATAAAACGTTCTTTCCCTTTTTGGGTTAATTTAAATAATCTTTTATCAGGGCGCTTTTCCCCCTCTTGAATTTTATCCGTAACTGCCCCTTCTTCCTTTAATTTTTTTAAAGAAGGATAAATTGAGCCAAAGCTAGCATTTTGAAAGTGGCTAAAAGCCGCTTCAAATAATTTTTTAATGTCATATCCAGAGCTTTCATTTATTGACAAAGCACCAAGACAAAGTGTTTTTATATCCATAATATTTTACGAGATTTTATGTATCAAATAGTAATATATCATATTGATATATATTTATCCAATATAATAATACACAAGCTTGGGAATATTAGAACTTATTTTTTCTAAGATGAATTTTTTAATAAATTTTTAAGAATTTAAGCTTAATTTATCTGAGTGATGCTAATTTCTTAATACACTCAAGATATTTATTTTCATCAGGCGCCGTGCCATCTCTCTGGGCTTCCCATAATACTAAACCTAAGCACTCCATCATCTTATGCTCGGCCTTATGGGGGCTTCCTTCCCTTAAACTTATCTTATGATGTAGGGTTCTAATCCCTGCTGGCCGATCACTTCCTAGCTGCTCTGCGAGGGTTATGTGCATCCCCATATGAAGAAAAGGATTCGATTCTCCTGATTCAATATCATAATTTTGGTCTTCTTCGCTCGTTATACTTTCATGATATTCGGGATGCTCTTCGATAACCTGCCTAACAAGTAATTCAAGGCCCTCAAGTGGTATTTTATCGAGGTGCTTTTTCCAGGTTTCTTTATAGAATCGCCTAATATTTTCTCTGTTATGACTAAACATTTTGAAATCTTACTGATTACTTTTTCCTTTATATTCACACAAATCTTCTATAAGGCAACTAGTACATTGAGGTTTTCTCGCTACACATGTATAGCGACCATGTAAAATAAGCCAATGATGCCCATTTTGAAGAAACTCCTCTGGCACTAACTTTAAAAGACGACGCTCAACTTCGATAACATTTTTACCTGGCGCTAAACCTGTCCTATTAGAAACACGGAAAATATGAGTATCAACCCCCATTGTAGGTAATCCAAAGGCTGTATTTAACACAACGTTTGCTGTCTTTCTTCCAACCCCGGGGAGGGATTCAAGAGAAGCCCTATCTCTTGGAATCTTTCCTTTGTATTGCTCTAATAGTATTTGACATGTTTTTATAATATTTTTTGCTTTTGTATTATAAAGACCTATTGTTTTTATATAATTTTTTAAATTCTTTTCTCCAAGTTCGAGAATATCCTGTGGAGTATTTGCAATAGGGAATAATTTGCTTGTTGCTTTATTGACACTTTTATCGGTTGCTTGAGCTGAAAGTATTACTGCTATTAGAAGCTCGAAAGGATTGGCATAATTTAATTCAGTGGTAGGGTCTGGATTATCTATCCGAAGACGATTAAAAATTTTATGCCGTTTATTTTTGTTCATCGATAATTTGCTTTTTCTATCTAAAATTCCATGTTATTAATTTCTTAAGGTAACTTCTTTTGGTTGCGGAGTAGCTTCAGACAAAGATGTTCTATTAGCTATTTTTTTATCAATTAAGTTTTTTAAGGCGATCATGAGTCCTAATCCCAAGAATGCGCCGGGAGGTAGTATTACTAGTAATATACCTTCATAGCCTTCACCTAGTGAAAGCTGCCAGCTTTTCGCTGATTCGCCAAATAAAAAGTGTGCACCTTCAAATAAAGTTCCTTGTCCAATTAATTCCCGCAATCCGCCAAGAACGACTAATGCCAATGTAAACCCCAAACCTATCGCAATCCCATCAACAGCAGATGCTCCAATAGGATTTCTCGATGCAAAAGCTTCCGCTCTACCTATGATTGCGCAATTTGTAACGATTAAGGGGATGAATATTCCGAGAATATTATGTAATTCATGAAGATAAGCATTCATTGTCAATTCTACAGCGGTTACAAAAGAAGCAATAATCATTACAAAAACTGGTAGTCTTATTTCACTTCGTACCATATTTCTTATTACAGATATTGATACATTTGAAAGAACCAAAACTAGTGTGGTTGCCAGCCCTAATCCAAGTCCATTAATTAGAGTATTGGTAACCGCCAATAAGGGACATAAGCCGAGAAGCGCCACGAGAGCTTGGTTATTACCCCAAAGCCCATCTAATGTTATTTTTTTATAGTTTATTTTATCCATTTTTACTTATGTTTGACCCTTCATTTGATTTTTTTTCGGGCTTTAAAAAAAGCGCATCCTTATTTTGATCAAAATATTGTAATGCTTTTTTTACGGATAGAACCACTGCTCTTGGGGTAATTGTTGCGCCAGTAAATTGATCAAAATTTCCTCCATCACGCTTTACTTTCCAGCTATCCACTTCCGGCCTCGTTAAACTTTTTTCTGTAAATTCTTTAATCCATGGATCTCTTTTTTCTTCAATTTTATCTCCCAAGCCAGGAGTTTCTTTATGTTTCAAAACTCTAACGCCCGCAATTTCACCATTTTTGTAAATACCCATTAAAATATCTATATCTCCGCTATATCCAATTGCTGTTATAGGACTAAGAATAACAGCGACATCTTTATTTTTTTTTCTTGCCCTGTAAACGGTAATTACCTTTTTATTTGATAAGACTGGTACTGATACTTCTATTACATCCTTTAACAAATCGTTATCGTATTTATCTTGTGGAAGAATTACGGTCATTTGCTTTAGTAAGAATTCCTTCTCATTTATTTTTATTTGTTCAGCAGTTTTTTCATAACTTATTCCAACTAGTGTACTTCCAATGACCGCGAAAACTCCTAAAATAATTCCAGAGAACATTGCACGCAACCATTTATTTTTTAATATAACTTTAATCACTTTTTATCTTTTCTACACCAAACACTTTTGGTTGTGTGTATTGGTCAATCATCGGTACAGCCATGTTTACAAGCAATACTGCAAAAGCAACTGCATCTGGGTACCCACCCCAAGTTCGAATAATATAAATCAGTAGTCCGATCAAGGCACCATAAATCAATTGGCCACGTGGTGTAGTAGAGGCAGATACGGGATCTGTTGCAATAAAGAATGCACCTAATATTGCAGCTCCGCTGAATAAATGGAATCCAGGGGATGGATTCAATTCAGGATCTATCATCCAAAAAATGCAAGATATTAAAAATAAAGAACCGAGAAAACTTATGGGGATTCGCCAATTTATGACTTTTCTCCAAAGCAACAGGATTCCTCCAAGAAGAAATGCGTAACTTATCCATTCCCAACCATAGCCTGTAAAATCACCCCACATCGTATTATCCCTTATCTCGCTGATCATTTGATTTTGGGTGAGTTGCGTTTTTACCGCATCTAGAGGTGTTGCGCTAGTAATCGCATCCCAAGTTTTACTTTCAGGTAATTTGGAGGAAAAAATTGTCTTCAAAGTTTCACTAAAAGAAATATTGTTGTCTGAAATATTGCTTAGAGTTAACCATTGACTCATGGAGGCCGGAAAGGAAATTATAAGCAGTACGTAGCCGGCCATTGCTGGATTAAATGTATTATATCCAATGCCACCAAAAAGTTGTTTTGCTATAACTATTGAAAATGCGCTTCCTAATACAGTCTGCCACCAGGGCAAAAGAGGTGGTAATGCTAAAGCTAGCAACCATGCTGTGACAACGGCGGTCAGGTCGCTTACCGCAAATCTTGGATCACGACCACGACTTTTTACAAAGAACCACTCGCTTAATACTGCAGTAGCACATGCAAGTGATATGTTAATTATGATACCCCAACCCAAAAGCCACCACATTACAAACGTTCCAGGTAATAAGGCAACTATTACCTGAAACATAACAATTTTTACACCATTTTCACCGTGAAGATGGGGAGAGCTGGGAGTTACGAATTCCATTAGGAACTTCCTTCGCTCGACGCACCAGGTTTTCTCCTCTCAGCAACTCTTTTCATTGCTGCTTCTATTGCAGCTTTCTTTGGATCTAATCCTTTATTTTTTATTTTATTCGGATTGTTTTCCAATACCGCTCGTCTTTTTTTCATTCTGGCCTGCCTTTCAGCCTTTAACTTAGCTAGCCTAGTTTCTCTAAATTCAAAACGTCTTCTGGCAAGATCTGATTGTTGGCGCTCTCTTTCAGCGGTCCATACCTCAGTCTTTGCATACCTATAATATTGCACTAAAGGTATATTCGATGGGCAGACATGCGCGCAACATCCACATTCAATGCAATCAAACAAATTATAATCTTGGGTTTTTTCTAAATCTTTTGCTTTTGAGTACCAGTATAATTGCTGCGGTAAAAGCTTTGCCGGACATACTGCCGCGCATGCTCCACAGCGTATGCATGGCTGTGGCGAAACTGGAGATGGCATCTCTTTTTCCGTAGTAGCTATAAAGCAATTACTTCCTTTTGTTATAGGAACTTGATCACTATGAAGAGCAAATCCTAGCATTGGCCCACCCATTAACAAACGACTGACATTCTTTTTATATCCCCCGGACTGCTCTATTAGTTCGGCTACTTTTGTTCCTAAAAGGGCGTTGTAATTACCAGGCTTATCTAAACCCTGACCAGTCATTGTTACTATTCTTGAGATGAGAGGCCTACCTTTAAGAACCGCATCAGTAATTGCTTTACAGGTTCCAACATTTTGACAGAGGATTCCTATGTCGGCAGGTAGTCCTTGGGAAGGAACCTCTTGTCCAGTAAGTAACTGGATTAATTGTTTTTCACCACCACTTGGATACTTCGTTGGCACAACATGGATTTCAAAATTCAAAACATTGAATTCATCAAGTGTTTTTTTGATAGCGTTTATTGCTTCTGGTTTGTTGTCTTCTATCCCTAAAAGTATCTTTTCTGCTCCGACTATTTTTTTTAGAATCATTGCTCCATCAATAATATTTTTTGGTTGCTCCCTCATTAATCTGTCATCACATGTAATATACGGCTCACATTCAGCAGCATTGATTACTAATTTTTCTATTTTCTTGCCAGTTATATTTGTTTTCACATTTGTTGGAAATACCGCACCACCTAAACCAACAATTCCAGCCCATCGAATTCTCTCTCGTAATTCATCGGAATCTGCTTCGAGATAATTAATTGGTTTTGGAAGCTCTGACCAGTGGTCGTGACCATCAGTTTCGATCACTATGCAAGGAGCACTTAATCCAGATGGATGAGGGATGGGTAAATTATTTACTTCCCTAATAGTGCCGGAGGTAGGTGCATGAACATTAGCGCTTACATAGTCTGTAGCTTTTGCAATAATTTGACCTTTCGTGACCTTATCTCCAACATTCACCACACACTCTGCAACATTTCCAATATGTTGCTGAAGCGATAAGGTGAGCTGAGCTGGGATTTTCGCCTTCTTGATAGGTAATTCATTGGATTCGTTTTTATGTTCATCTAAAACCAAACCACCTTGGAAGCTAGCTTCTAAATTAATTAGATTAGACATGCCTGACCTCCGATAGATCCTGTTGAGGATGAGGCCATCGCCACGTTTCTGGAGTATCTTCAATTGGGTCCATGATGATGCATTCCACTGGGCAAGGAGGTATACAAAGTTCACAACCTGTGCACTCTTTTTCAATTACTGCATGCATTTGCTTAGATGCACCAAGAATCGCATCAACAGGGCAGGCTTGAATACAAAGGGTACAGCCAATACATTCTTCCTCAATTATTTTTGCTACTGCTTTTGGTTTTTCTGCGGCCTCCTCATCTTCAAGAGGCTTAGGATCTTTTCCAAGTAGCTCTGCTAATGCAACCATTGTAACCTCGCCGCCAGGCGGACATCGGTTTATATCTGCTTCCCCATTAGCTATAGCTTCAGCATAGGGCCTACAGCCCGCATAACTACATTGACCACATTGTGTTTGTGGAAGTAAAGCGTCGATCTTATCCGCGACAGGGTCACCCTCTACTTTAAAACGGACAGCGGAGTAGCCCAGCAGCAAGCCAAATGCCAAGGCTAATATTGTCATTGTTAAAATCGCTGATAACATTATTTATTTACCAAGCCCGCAAAACCCATGAAAGCCATGGACATCAATCCTGCAGTAATCAGAGCGATTGCATTACCCTGAAAAGGTTCAGGAACATCTGCTACTGCTATTCGCTCTCTAACAGCAGAAAAAAGAATGAGAACAAATGAAAATCCAATTGCCGCACCAAAACCATACAATGCTGATTCTACGAAATTATGTTTTTCTTGAATATTCAAAAGAGCTACTCCAAGTACCGCACAATTAGTCGTTATTAACGGAAGAAAGATGCCCAATACTTGATATAAAAGTGGACTAGTTTTATGCATAACAGTCTCTGTAAATTGAACTATCGCAGCTATTACTAGAATGAATGCGATAGTACGCAAATACTCTAAATTCAAAGGCTCCAGTAGATACACATTGATTAGGTAGCTACCGACAGAAGATAAGGTTAAGACAAAAGTGGTTGCCAAACCCATCCCGAGGGCCGTTTCTAATTTTCTTGAAACACCCATAAAAGGACAAAGCCCGAGAAATTTAACGAGCACAAAATTATTGACCAGCACTGTGCTGATTAGGATTAGCGCATATTCATTCATTTGACACCAATATTATTCATATAATACTAAACATAAGGATTGGCCGATAATGATGCAAGCTACTGATTATAGGGGAATTCGAGACTGGATATTAGGCTTTGTCGTGCACGTATTTGCACTGGACAAGAGAAAAATCATGCTAATTCGACATAGGTCACCCTGTCTTATGAGGGGTAATTAGCTATTTTTTGCTTACTTTTGCGACTTTGTACTCTTTATTCTCATTTTTAAAAAAGGGGAATTTTTTCTTTTTTTTTGAGTTTTTTGTTTAATTTCATCCCAATTAGAATCAAAAAAAACTTATAAAATACTTATAAATTCACAGAAATTACGATAATTTTTTATTAACAATAAGCATTTTTTTCTTTTGATGCATTTATGAAAGTTTTATTTCTCATTTTTTTTAAAACTTAACATTTCCTTTTTTGCATCGTTAGTCATAGAAATTACTTTTTCTTTATCAACTCTGGTCATTAAAGGTTGATATTGTTTTATTTTGTGACCAAAAAGAGGATTGTTTATTGAATTCCACTGCATAGGCTCTATATTTAAAAAATCTTCGGTTTTTTCAGCAAGATTTGGCAAAACAGGTTTGATGTAGCAGGTCAAAATTCTAAATAAATTTATTCCCAGGGAACAAACTTCATGAAGCAATTCCGATTTATCATTCTCTTTTGCCAGCACCCAAGGAGCCTTTTCGTCGATATATTGGTTGGCCTTGTTTGCCAGGGTTATTATTTGCCGGATGACTAAACTAAATTCCCTCTTCTCATAAAAATTTGCTATCGGATTAGCGGCCTCTAGAAATTCATCGTACAACTTTTGATTTTCAAATTTATCAGATAAAATACCATCAAACTTTTTTGAGATAAAGCTTGCGTTTCTGCTGGCAATATTAACTAATTTTCCAATTAAGTCAGAATTAACTTTTTGAACAAAGTCATCCAGATTAAGGTCTATATCTTCAACTCTCGAATTTAATTTTGTTGAGAAATAGTATCTTAAATACGCAGGATCTAGGTGATTTAAATAAGTCCTGGCTTTAATGAAGGTACCTCTGGACTTAGACATTTTTGATCCATTAATTGTCAAAAATCCATGAGCAAAGATAGCAGTAGGCATACGAAATCCAGCACCATTAAGCATTGCTGGCCAGAAAAGAGCATGAAAATTTATAATATCTTTGCCAATAAAATGATAAAGCTCAGTTGATGATTCTTGAGTAAAAAATGAGTCAAAGTCTAAATTTTTCTTACTACAATAATTTTTAAAACTTGCTAAATATCCAATTGGTGCATCAAGCCAAACGTAAAAATATTTTTCTTTTTCATCAGGTATGAGAAATCCGAAATAAGGTGCATCTCTTGATATATCCCAATCATTGAGCCCAACTTCTAACCATTCAGACATCTTATTTGCCATTTCGGCTTGCACATGCCCTGATCTATGCCATTTTTTTAGTAAGCTTTGGAAATTAGATAACTTAAAAAATAAATGCTCAGAATCTTTTTCTATTGGGGTTGCGCCCGAGATAGCTGAGACAGGATCTAAGAGATCAGTTGGAGAATATGTAGCACCACATGATTCGCAATTATCTCCGTATTGGTCTTTTGCGCTACATTTTGGGCAACTACCTATTATAAATCGATCAGGTAAAAACATTTTTGCTTTTGGATCGTAGGCTTGCTTAATGATTTTCCTTTCTATATGTCCAGCAGCTTTGTTTCTTTTGTATATGAGGTTTGAAAAATCCTCATTTTCTGGCGAGTGCGTAGAATAATAATTGTCAAAATTTATGTCAAAATCATAAAAGTCTTTAGAGTGCTCTTCGTATACTTTCTCGATAAGCTCCTCAGGTTTTAAGCCTTCATCTTTGGCACGTAACATTATCGGCGTGCCATGTGCATCATCAGCACATACAAAATAACACTCATTACCTATCAATCTTTGAAAACGCGTCCATATATCGGTTTGAATGTATTCGACTAAATGACCTAAATGTATCGATCCATTGGCATAAGGAAGCGCACTAGTAACTAATATTTTTCTCTTTTCATTCATTTTTTGAAAAAACTTCTTTGGCTAAGCTAAACATTTATACAGGTTAAATTCCTGAAAGTAACCGAATTTAATATATTTAAGGCAATAGAAGCTTAAAAACCCTATTTTTGAGCCATCGATAAAATTGAGTAGCATTCTCATTTATTTAAATTCATCATAATCGGGAAAAAACCCTGAGTGTTCCATTGGGTTTGTCCATCGGGTGATGGTAAACTATGAATAGTATTTAAGCTATATCAAGCACGATGGTTTTAAAACAGTGAAGCAAACAGGAGTCTTACAATGACTGAAGTTACTCATGAAATTATCGAAGAAGCAATAAAAGGTTTCATAGAGCCTCATCTGGAGACAGATCTTGTTTCTGCGAAGTGCATTGAAGCAATAGAAGTTGATGGCAACTCGGTAAAAGTAAAAATCCAATTGGGTTTTCCTGCTAGAGGCATACAAAAATCAATTGCAGATGCAGTCAAAACAAAAATTGATGAACTTGATAACGTAGAGAAGAGTGAAGTCGAGGTTTCATGGAAAGTTGTGGCTCATTCTGTGCAAAAAGCATTAAAACCGATCGATAATGTAAAAAATATTATAGCCGTAGCATCAGGTAAAGGCGGTGTCGGTAAATCCACTACTGCCGTTAATCTTGCATTGGCATTGTCTGTGGAAGGTGCGAGAGTAGGAGTATTGGACGCTGACATTTATGGGCCATCGCAGCCTAGAATGCTAGGTATCTCAGGGAAGCCTGAGTCTAAGGATGGCAGTACGCTTGAACCACTTATGAGCTACGAGTTACAAGCTATGTCAATCGGATTCTTAATAGATGAGGAGACACCGATGATTTGGCGGGGGCCAATGGTCACCCAGGCGTTGGAGCAACTCCTGAATGATACCAACTGGGATGAACTAGATTATCTCGTAATTGATTTACCTCCAGGTACTGGAGATACGCAATTGACACTAGCTCAAAAGGTTCCAGTTTCAGGTGCAATTGTAGTTACGACTCCACAAGATATAGCGCTTTTAGATGCCAGAAAGGGATTTAAAATGTTTGAGAAAGTTGAGGTACCCGTTCTTGGAATAGTCGAAAATATGTCAATTCACATTTGCTCCGGTTGTGGCCATGAAGAACATATTTTTGGTGAAGGCGGCGGTGTGAGAATGGCCCAAGAGTACGGAGTTAACTTTCTTGGCGCCTTGCCTCTTGAGACTAGGATTCGTCAAGAAACTGATGCAGGCAAGCCTACGGTAGCCTCAGAGCCAGAAGCTAGGCCATCCTTAATTTATAGAGAAATCGCTAGGAAAGCTGCCGCAAAATTGAGTCGTCAGGCGAAGAACTACTCTGCAAAATTCCCAAATATAGTTATTCAAAACAACTAGCAAGGACAATCAAAAATAGTCTAGTCTGCTTTGTAAACCTTACATGGCTCTTCTTTACCGATGTCTATTTGACTTATTCCCCGGGTGTTTTTGCTGAAATTGACAAGGCATGCAGAGCACCGCTCTTCAACTCCTCAGAGAAAAGAGACATTAGAATTTTTTGACGCTGAAGAATGCTTTTACCCTCAAATGAGTGGCTTGTAACCTCAATAAAGAAATTACAGTTTTCTCCATCTGTTTTTACTAATGCGTCGGGAAATTCGTTTTTTATTCGGTTGATGATTTCACTTGAATCCATGATTGATTTCTCTTTTTATAATGAGCCCCAACTGTCCTTTCTTCTTCTAAAGCGTAATTTTGGTAGAATTAAACCTATTATAACCCCTAACACTACTACAGCTCCTCCTATAGCAAACCATTTTTGATCGCTCTGATTTTCTAGTTCATAGATTTTTTGTTTCAATTCTTCGACTTCGACTAAGAGTTCTGCTGTTTGCTTTTTGAGCTGATTTCTTTCAATTGATATTTTAGTTATGTTTTTTGTACTTCTTTTTATAAACATTAACTCTTCTTCTTGTTTTTTACTATTTTTCTTTAAATCTTCATAAGATCTTTTCAATTCTTTGTTTTTTTTAGTAAGTATCTGAATTTCTTTTTCTAATAGAGAGGGCTTTTCTGTAAGTTTTAAAATTTCAGCTTTGAGCTCTGATAGCTGATCACGTGCGACAGGAGTTTTTAATAATTGACGACTTAAAATAAAACCCTCTTTTCCATTTGGCAGAACTACCTTGGTGTATCCCGTCTCTTTATTTTTTTCAATAACTTTAACCTTTGTTCCAGATTTTAGCATCCCAATAATTCTATATTCGCTGCTTTCCCCTGATCTTGCAGTGATGCTTATTTCATCAGTAACATACGCCGTTTGACCGATTGCCAATCCAGTAAGAAGAAAACCTAAAAATATTTTATAAAAGTTTTTTAAAATCATAAAATTAATCTTCCATCTGTTTAAAACATATTAAGTGATCTGCCTTTATAGATAAATTTACTTTGTCACCAATTTCAAAATTTAAGTGGCTAGGAAAAAGCGTTAATAATTTTGTTTGATTATCTGTAACAACAGTGTAAAGAATTTCTGCACCTTTAAAAGCTTTTTCCTTTATGGTTGCTTTTACCTCACCCTCTTTATCTGGAACTACATCATCTGGTCTTAGAAGGATATCGAAAGTATGACCAACTGCTTTACTGCAGTCGCAACGATCTGATGTCATACTTCCAAATTCTGTATCAAAGAAAGATGGTTTATTAACATTTCCCTCGATAAATACTCCTTGACCAATGAAATCAGCTACAAAGCGATTGTGAGGCTGATGGTAAAGGTTATATGGAGTATCCCATTGGATAATACTACCTTTGCTCATTACTCCAATTTTATCTGACATTGCAAATGCCTCATGTTGGTCATGTGTGACCATTACCGCTGTTATTCCTTGAGCGCTCAATATATCCCTTATCTCTAAGCTTAATTTTTCTCGCATATCAACATCAAGATTTGAAAAAGGTTCGTCCATCAGAATTAGAGATGGCCTTGGGGCTAATGCTCTTGCCAACGCAACTCTTTGTTGTTGACCGCCCGATAATTCGTGTGGGTAACGTTTGCCTAAATCAGGCAAATTTACCGCATTTAGCAAATAAGAAATTCTCTCCTGTTTTTCCTCCTGATTAATTTCGCGTAACCCAAAGGCTATATTTTCTGTAATTGTTAAATGGGGGAATAAAGCAAAATCTTGAAATACCATGCCAATTGATCTTTTTTCTGGAGGTAGCGTATTTTTTTGAGAGGCCACATTATCGTTTCTTATTTTGATTGTGCCACCTCTTAGGGGCTCAAAACCCGCTATCGTTCTCAGGACAGTTGTTTTTCCACATCCACTTGCACCCAGCAAACTGACTATTTCACCTTCTTTCACCTTGAACGACAATGAATCCACAACATTATGTTTTTCATAGCCAGCACAAATAGAATTTACTTCTAGAAGATACATAATTTTTTTTAACCTTTATTCAATCAATAAAAATTCTAATAATGCTTTTTGCGCATGCATTCGGTTATGTGCTTCATCCCATACAACACTTGAAGGTGAATCGATAACCTCGGCATCCACTTCTTTTCCCCTGTAGGCCGGCAGACAATGCATGAAAAGTGCATCTGAATTTGCCAAGGCCATCATTTCTTTAGTAACCCTATAGCCCTCAAATGCTCTCTTTCGCTCCTCTTTTTCTTCCTCTTGGCCCATACTTACCCAAGTATCAGTAACAATTAAGTTCGAATTTCTTGCTGCATCCATTGGATTACCAAAAACTTGGCACTTATCACCTGCAGCTTGCAGAATCCCGTCCTCTGGCTCATATCCTTCTGGACAGGCTATATTCAATTCGAAATCGAATTGTCGTGCGGCGTTTATATACGAATGACACATATTATTACCGTCACCTATCCACGTAACAGTCTTTCCCTTTATAGATCCTCTATGTTCTTTATAAGTTTGCATATCTGCCAGTAATTGACATGGGTGTACCATATCAGTCAACCCATTAATTACAGGCACACTCGAGTGCTCAGCAAATAATTCGATGTTTTCGTGTTCAAACGTTCGAATCATTACAGCGTCCACCATACCGCAAAGAACCTTTGCCGTATCTTCAATTGGCTCGCCTCTTCCAAGTTGGGTATCTCGCGGCGATAAAAACATAGCTGACCCTCCCAATTGAACCATTCCAGCTTCAAATGAAACTCTTGTTCGAGTTGATGATTTTTCAAAAATCATTGCTAAAACTTTACCAGTTAGCACTTTGTTTGTTTTTCCGGATTTAACCTGCTTTTTCAGCTCGCAAGCCCTTTCAATCAAATAACTCAGTTCATCTGGGTTCAAATCGAGAAGAGATAAAAAGTGTTGAGGCGTTCTTCTTTTTTTCATTTTTATTTTATTTTTTCCAAAAATTTTTCTATAAGATTTGATAACGATTTCACCAGAAAATCTGCTTCCTCAAAATTTATAATTAGGGGTGGGAGCAGTCTTATTACATTTCCTGCAGTGACATTTATGAGTAGCTCTTCTTTTAAAGCCCTCTCTACTAATTCCGTACATTGTTCTTGAAGCTCTATTCCAATCATCAAACCTTTCCCACGGATATCAATAATCCCATCGATATGGGCCAACCTCTTTTTAAACCCACTTATAATGTATTCGCCAATTTCTCCTGCGTGGGCAGGTAAGTTTTCAGTCTCTAATATATTGCATGTGGATAATGCAGCGTTACAAGCAAGCGGATTTCCTCCAAATGTGGTGCCATGATGACCAGGCACAAATAAATTTGCTGCTTTTCCATAAGCCAAGCAAGCACCTATAGGAACCCCATTTGCTAAAGCCTTAGCAAGGGTGAGAATATCTGGCTTAATATCACTATGCTGAAAAGCAAAAAACTTCCCCGTTCTTCCCATGCCAGCTTGAACCTCATCTAGCATCATTAACCAATTATTCTTATCACAAAGTAATCTTACCTCTCTAAGATAGTTATCACTTGGTATATTGATGCCTCCTTCTCCCTGTATGGGCTCTACTAAAACAGCAACAATAGATTTATTTTTTGAAATAGATTCTATTGCACCAGGATCGTTGTATGGGACTCGCACGAAGCCATGCACTAAAGGCTCAAAGCCAGCATGAGCTTTTCTACTGCCTGTAGCACTCAAAGTAGCAAGCGTACGACCATGAAAACTATTTTCCATAACCACGATTGTAGGATTTTCTATTTTTAAATTATTACCATAAAGACGGGCTAATTTTATTGCTGCCTCATTTGCTTCAGCACCAGAGTTTGAGAAAAAAACCCTGTCCATTTTTGCTAATTGAGTAAGAACATTACCCAATTTTTGCTGAGATTCAATGTGATACAAATTAGAGGTATGCAAAAGCTTATCAGCCTGTTGAGAGATAGCTTGGGATATTTTGGGATGACTATGGCCTAAGCCGCAAACCGCAATACCTGATAGAGCATCCAAATATCTATTTCCGTCAGTATCAAAAAGCCAAACACCTTTTCCGTGAGAAAAAGTGACTGGAAGACGATTATAAGTATGCATCAATGTATCCGACATAGTTTCCAACTCAAAAAAAAGAAAGAGGCGGTCTCAGCTAAATGAGAACCCCTCTGCGAAGTTACTTAATTTTTTAGCAAGAGCGGAAACATAGCCGGAAAATAAAACAGAATCAAGACTTTCGGGAGCACAAAAAAAGCCTAATATGTTGTTTTATCAGACTTTCCTGTTAAAAACCTGATTAATTAGATAGGAAGAAAGCCTCCATGGCCATGACCAACCATACTCATTAACATTGGGATTGAGAGTAAAGTGTTTGTTCTAGAGGCATATAATGCAATTGGTTTTGCTTTAGCGATTTGCTCTGGTGTAGCGGAAACTAATCCAAGTATTTTCTTTTGATTAGGCCAAATGAGAACCCAAACATTGAAGAGCATGATGGTACCCAACCACGCACCAACTCCTATTATCTGCATATTTCCGCTTAATAAAAAGGCATCGTAAATACCACTCATTCCACCACCAATTTTTGCGAGACCATAAGCACCGGTGAACCAAGTTAAAACTGCTGCCCACCTGAAGTAAAACAAGGCACGTGGAGCAACGTATTTATTGATGGCTGCAGGCCCAGGATCCCCGTCACTCAGAGCTGCGCCAACCGCTGGTACTTGAACGAAATTAAAGTAATAGAGCAGGCCTATCCACATAATGCCGACTATCACATGAATCCAAATAGCGATACCCCATCCAGTCATTCCACCTTCTGACTGCATAAAATAGCTAATTATTATCGCTAAAAGTATTCCAGCAACTGTTGTTTGCCAGGGCGACTTTAATGGATTCATGATTTTCTCTCCTGAGATTTAATTTTACATTGCTCAACATACATAAACTTTAATTTTAACATTCAATCCAAATTAATTTAAATTTTTTTTAGTTTTTAATTGAAAATGGTTATCATTAGTAACAAGATTTTATGATTTCAAGTAAGGCTCAATTTTTGAATAAATTTTTTTTCATAAGTAGCTGAATATCTGCTTATAAAGATTGCCTTGTTATTACTTTTTTGACATTAATTAACTATTCGCAACAGTGAAAAACTCATTACCTGAACTACACTGTGGAAATATTTTGTTATGAGTTTTTTGAAAATTTATATTGAAGGGCTTCAGTGTCAAGGAAAACGCTATGTGCGGTATTTGTGGTGAATTAAGATTTGATGATAAATCGGCAACTAAAGAGTTTATTTCGGGAATGTTGCCTGCCCTGAAACAAAGAGGTCCAGATGATAATGGTATTTTTTTAACCAAAAATATTGCATTGGGGCATACACGTTTAAAAATAATAGACCTTTCAGATAATTCCAGACAGCCAATGGTAGATAACAATTTAGTAATTGTTTTTAATGGGGCAATTTACAATTATAGAGAAATTAGACATGAATTAGAAAACAAGGGACACAAGTTTTTTTCAGATGGAGACACTGAGGTTATTCTCAAATCTTTCAAACAATGGGGAGAGGGATGTACCAAACGCTTCAATGGGATGTTTGCTTTTGCTATATGGGACAAAGAGAAAAAGTCTTTATTTTTAGCTAGAGATCGATTTGGCATAAAGCCTCTCTATTATATGAAAACCACTAATTCTTTTATTTTTGCATCAAACACAAAAGCTCTTTTGGCAAAAAAAAATCTAGATAAGAAAATAAATCCTATTGGACTTCATTTTCAATTTTCTCTTCATGGAGTTATACCCGCTCCAGACACAATAATAAAGAATATAAATAAATTACCACCTAGTCACCAAATGACAATTAGTAAAGAAAAAAAAATAGAAATAACTAACTATTGGAATCTTGACAATAAAATAATTGAACAAAATGTATCAGCCATAGACTGGAAAGATAATATAAGAGATTCCATTATTCAGTCCATAAGAAAAAGGAATTTTGCTTCAGATGTACCAGTTGGATTGCTTTTATCGGGCGGACTTGATTCCAGCTTATTAGCTGCTCTTTCTGCTGAGGCAGGAATTGAGGAGTTAATTACATTTTCTGTTGGTTTTGAAGATTATCCTGAAGAAAAAGGAAGTGAATTTGAATTTTCTGATCAGATTGTTAAAAAATTTAAAACAAAACATCATAAATTTTTGATATCAAATGATGAGGTTCTTTCAAGGCTTCCAGAAGCAGTAGATGCAATGTCAGAACCGATGTTTGGACAAGATTCTATAGCTTTTTTCCTGTTATCTGAAAAGGTTGCTCAGAAAATCAAAGTAGTCCAATCAGGGCAGGGAGCAGATGAGGTATTTGGTGGATATTTTTGGTACCTAAAAATGATGGAAGAAAAAAATGGAACAAGATTGGATCGTTTTAAGAAATACTATTTTGATAGAGAGCATAGTGAGTTAGGTGAAATGTTTGAGCGTAAATATATCAATGAGAATTACACTGCGGAGTTTATAGAGAACAAACTCGAAAATTCTGATTCTCGCGAATTTATTGATTCGGTTCTTCAATTAGATGTCACCACATTGATCGTTGATGATCCTATAAAAAGAGTTGACAACATGACGATGGCATTTGGTCTTGAGGCAAGAATGCCATATATGGATTACGAGTTGGTGGAATTAGCTATGAGCTGCCCAAATGAAATAAAGATTGGTAAAAGTGGTAAAGCTATTTTAAAGCAAATAGCGCGTGGTCTTTTGCCCGATAGTGTCATAGATCGACCAAAAGGCTATTTTCCTGTACCTGCATTAAAATACGTTCGAGGAAACTTTTTAGAATTTATGCGAGATGTCATTAATTCTGAAGCATGCAAAAATAGGGGTCTTTTTAGAAGGAGATATTTGGATATGCTGCTCGACGCACCAGAATTACATCATACCCGGATAATGGGCAGCAAATTGTGGCAAGTGGCGCTTTTGGAATTTTGGTTTCAACGTAATATCGATCCCATATAAAGCATTTTTTAACCGAATGCTGTTATATTCTATTTACCTATATGCAAAGTAAAGATACACTTTCTCATCTAATTTTTTTTACTATTAACATAGGGAATGCATCATGGATGTATTAGATAGAATAAAAAGTCAAGTTGATTCAAACCCCATCATCATTTACATGAAGGGAACACCAACCTTTCCCCAATGCGGGTTTTCCTCAAGAGCCTCCGCTGCATTGCAGGATTGTGGAGAAAAGTTCGCATATGTAAATGTTTTGGATGATCCCGAAGTTTTTGAAAATCTACCTCGTTTCGCAGATTGGCCAACTTTCCCACAGCTCTATATTGACGGCGAATTAGTGGGTGGTTGTGATATTACTCTCGAAATGCATGCGAATGGAGATTTAAAAAAGATGGTTGGTGAGGCCGCTAAGAAATGGCCAGCTGACGATTGATATTTCTAGAAATTTTATTTTTTTATTAATTTTCTATTGCGGTGTCCCCTTGAATTCGCGCCATCTATTCATTACATTGCAAAATAATTCAGCAGTTTTTTGAGCATCGTAAACTGCCCCATGCGCTTTTTTGGAGTCCCAATTGATCCCTGCTGCTATGGCTGCTTTCGCTAGCACGGTTTGGCCAAAAGCCAGTCCACTTAATGTCACTGTGTCAAAAGTGCTAAATGGATGAAAAGGATTTCGCTTGTAATTATTTCGAGCAACAGCTTCGTTCACAAAATTTAAGTCAAAAGAGGCATTATGACCAACTAAAATTGATTTTTTGCATTCACTTGCTTTAGCGGCAGCCCGTATCGAATCACATAAACCAGTGAGCGCCATTTTTTCTTCTATAGCTTGTCTAAAGGGACTAAATGGATCGATACCATTAAATTCAAGGGCCTCAGGATTGATAGAAGATCCAGGAAATGGGATTACATGATAAGAAAAGGTTTCCGCTGGAAAAAGTCTACCGATATGGTCCTGAGCGATAACTACTGCAGCGATTTCTAGCAGAGCATCTTTTTTAGCATTAAATCCTCCAGTTTCAACATCCACTACAACTGGAAGATAACCCCTGAAGCGATCCTTTATGTTAGGGTTGTATATCATTATTCCTCAACAGCTATGCCTTTGTTTAAAACGGAGGCTTATTTTTTTTGGAAAATAAGTCTTTTCCTCTATTCTGGCGTACATTAACAACATATAATCTATCTGTCAGGCTAAATCAGATTTAGGAAACCTTTGGAAATTTGATATGAGAACAAAGTTACTGTATTTGCGCCAGTTAACTCTCACTATTTTTGTGACTATCTTTGTATTATCTGGCTGTGCAACTCAAGATTCTGATTTCGCAGATCCACAAGATCCATTAGAGGACTTCAATAGAGCTATTTTTGATTTTAATGATGCATTAGATAGAGCGATATTGGAGCCTTTAAGCCGGGGATATAATGCTATTACACCGGAACCAGTAAATCGTTCTGTTACAAACTTTTTTGACAATTTACAGGATATTAATTCGACTATTAATAGTCTTTTGCAACTTAAATTTGATTCAGCTGCAGATAGTTTTACTAGGGTAGTCATTAATTCATCATTGGGCATTGGAGGATTGTTTGACGTAGCCTCTGATTTACGTATCGAACGGAATGTTGAAGATTTTGGGCAAACATTGGGTTTTTGGGGTGTGCAAACCGGGCCGTATATTGTTATTCCTCTCTTAGGACCGTCGTCAGCTAGAGATAGTGTTGGCTTAGTAGTCGACTGGTACGCGGATCCAGTCAATCATATTCATGATAATACATTAAGGCGTAGTCTCAGGGCTCTGAATATTATCGATTCAAGAGCAGACTTGCTCAATGCGAGCAAAATTTTGAATCAAGCTGCATTAGATCCATATGCCTTCATTCGAGATGCTTATTTGCAGAAGAGAAAAAGTCAAGTTTTGGATGGTAATCTGAATTCTGAATAGATTTGAAATCACACTAAAATAATATCAATTTTTTACGTTTTTTGGCCTATTAGCACCTAATTATCCCTTTTGGGAAACTACTTTTATTACCCAAAAAGTAAATTTTAAATAAAAAATACGATAATTTGACCATAAATTTAAGATATTTATCCTATTTTTAAATAATATAAGTTATTGAATTTAATGATTTTGCAAAAATAAATTCGCTTTTTTATTATTTTTCTGCTTGAATTCAAATAGACAAATGCAAAATGCACAGGCATTTTGGTTCTTTTAAGAAAAATTGGATAAATAGCGATGGCAGCGAAACCAGATATCGACCCCCAGGAAACCCAGGAATGGTTGGAAGCTTTAGATTCCGTGATTGAATTTGAAGGATCGGATCGAGCTCATTTTCTTATTGAGAAAATGATTGATAAAGCTAGACGCTCTGGAGCACATATTCCTCACAGCGGTAATACCGCATACGTGAACACAATACCTAACGGACAGCAAAAGCCCTATCCTGGCGATCAAGCTATTGAGAATAGGATAAGATCTTTTATTAGGTGGAATGCAATGGCTATGGTTGTGCAAGCGAACCGAAAAGCAACCGAGCTTGGAGGACACATCGCATCCTTTGCGTCGGCAGCAACGCTTTTTGATGTCGGAATTACACATTTTTTTAAAGCCTCAAATGATAAACAAGAAGGAGATTTGGTTTTTTTTCAAGGCCATTCTGCCCCAGGCTTGTATGCCAGAGCTTTTTTAGAGGGCAGGCTTAGCGAAGAAGATTTAAATCATTTCAGACAAGAAGTCGATGGAGGTGGATTGTCCTCGTATCCTCACCCCTGGCTCATGCCAAATTTTTGGCAGTTTCCCACCGTGTCTATGGGGCTTGGCCCTTTAATGTCAATTTATCAAGCTCGTTTTATGAAGTATCTAAACGACAGAGAGTTGTCTAAGGAGCGCAATCGTAAAGTTTGGGCTTTTATGGGCGATGGAGAAATGGATGAGCCTGAATCGCTTGGCGCTATATCTTTAGCTGGTAGAGAATGTTTGGATAATTTAATTCATGTTGTTAATTGTAATTTACAGAGGCTAGATGGTCCGGTTCGAGGTAACGGTAAAATTATTCAAGAATTAGAGGCTGTTTACAGGGGAGCTGGGTGGAATGTAATAAAAGTCATTTGGGGCGGCAACTGGGACCCACTCTTGGCGAAAGATAAAAATGGACTTTTATTAGGAAGAATGGAGGAATGTGTAGATGGTGATTATCAAGCCTATAAGTCGAAAGATGGGGCGTTTGTTAGGGAACATTTTTTTGGTAAATATCCAGAACTAAAAAACATGGTAGCTAACATGTCAGATGAGGACATTTGGCGATTGAATCGAGGCGGGCATGATCCCTTAAAAATCTATGCGGCTTATGCGTCTGCCAATGAACACACTGGACAACCGACCGTGATCTTGGCTAAAACTGTTAAAGGGTATGGGATGGGTGAAGCCGGTGAGGGCCAAAACATAACTCACTCACAGAAAAAAATGGGTGAAGACTCATTGAGGGCCTTTAGGGACAGATTCAACATTCCGATTCCTGATGATCAGATCGCTTCTGCACCCTATTACAAACCGCCAGCCGATAGTGTGGAAATGAAATATTTGCATGAAAGACGAAAAGTACTGGGTGGCTACATGCCAAGTCGTCGAAGCAAGGGAAATAATTTAGAAATACCGGCTCTTGAGACATTTAAAGCACTTCTTGAGGGAAGTGGGGACAGAGAAATGTCCACTACCATGGCCTTTGTGCGCTTTCTTACAACCTTAATCAGGGATAAAAAAATTGGTAAATTTGTTGTTCCGATCGTGCCTGATGAAGCACGAACTTTTGGAATGGAAGGGATGTTTAGACAATTAGGGATTTATTCCTCTGTTGGGCAGTTATATACACCCCAAGACTCTGATCAGGTAATGTACTACAGAGAAGACAAACAAGGACAAATTTTGCAAGAGGGAATAAATGAAGCAGGAGCTATGTCCTCTTGGATAGCAGCGGCCACCTCTTATTCCAATCATGGAATAAGCATGATTCCATTTTACATATACTACTCAATGTTTGGATTTCAGAGAGTAGGCGATTTAGCTTGGGCAGCAGGCGATATGCAGGCTCGAGGTTTTTTGCTCGGGGGAACCGCTGGCCGCACCACTCTTGCAGGAGAAGGATTACAGCACCAGGACGGTCACAGTCATTTAATAGCAAGCACCATTCCAAATTGCAGAGCTTACGATCCGACTTTTGCATATGAATTAGTCTCTATAATTCATCATGGGATGAAAATGATGTATCAAGAGCAAAAAAATCTTTTCTATTATGTCACTGTCATGAATGAGAATTATCAACAGCCGATGATGCCTAAGGGTAGTGAAGAAGGAATCATAAAAGGCATGTATATTTTTCAGAAAGGTTCACGAAAAAAGAAAAGGGTACAGTTGATGGGATCTGGTTCGATTCTAAGAGAGGTAATAGAAGCCGGAATCTTACTTGAGGAGGATTGGAACGTAGCAGCGGATATATGGAGTGTTACAAGCTTTAACGAACTAAGAAGAGATGGCATCGATACTGAACGCTGGAATATGCTACATCCATTGGAGGTGGCCAGAAAGGCGTATGTAACTCATCAACTGGGGGACTTTAAAGGTCCAGCTATTGCTGCCACCGACTATATGCGATCTTTTCCTGAGCAAATTCGCCCCTTTTTGGGTAATCGTCATTTTGTGACCCTGGGAACGGATGGATTTGGGCGATCTGATTTACGCTCTCAACTGAGGAAACATTTTGAAGTAAATCGTTTCTATATAGTTGTCGCTGCTCTTAAAGCTTTGGCTGATGTAAAAGAAATAGACGTTAAGCTTGTTGCTCAAGCCATAAAAACTTACAAGATTGATTCAGAAAAACCGAATCCACTCATTGTTTAAAATTGGCTCAAATTTGCTTTTTCAGTAATCGGGGGAAAAAATTTTGGCACAAATAATTGATATCGAATTACCCGACATCGGTGACTTTAACGATGTTGAAGTGATAGAAATATTAGTATCACCAGGAGATAGTATTGCAAAAGAGGATTCATTGTTGACCCTGGAATCTGATAAAGCCACCATGGAAATTCCTTCACCAGAAGCTGGAACGATTAATGAAATTAAGATCTCAGAGGGTGACAAAATAAATAAAGGAGACTCAATATTCTCACTTAAGCTAGAGGGCGAGCAAAAGGATACAGATAAAGAAGAAACTGAAATTAAAGCTCAAAATGATGTCGAAAAAATAGGGGAAAATAAGCCACCGCAAATTGAAAGCAAGTCAGACGTAACATCAAATGAATCTTTATTTATTCCTGATATTGGAGATTTTGAGGGTGTTGAAGTAATTGAAATTCTTGTTTCTCAGGGAGAAACCGTGAGGAAAGAGGATTCCCTTTTAACCTTAGAAACCGACAAAGCTACAATGGATATACCTTCCCCATTTTCGGGGAAAATTTTAGAAATCGATATAAAAGTTGGCGATCGGATCAGTAAGGGAGATAAGTTTGGCTCCATACAAAGTGATAAAGAAATCGAAAAAAATCCACAAGTCACTTTAGAAGATTCTAACAATACGCAGAGCGAAGCAATAACCGAGCATACTTCTAGCGCCGATCAAACAGAAAAAACGATTTTGGCCGATCCGCCCCATTCTGTGGTGTCTTCAGGCAAGGCCCATGCTAGTCCAGCGATACGAAGATTTGCTAGAGAATTAGGTGTGAATATTGCTTTGGTTAGAGGGACTGGAAACAAAAGCAGAATCACAAAAGAGGACGTACAATCTTTCGTAAAAAGTTCACTCAATGAAAAAACTAACGACGATGGCCTCGCTTTTTTTGGAAAGAAATTAGAACCTGCCCCAGATGTGGATTTTAGTAAATTTGGAAGTATCGAGAAGACTAGCTTAAGCCGTATTCAGAAGATAAGCGGCAGCCATTTACATCGTGCTTGGATCTCTATTCCCCATGTAACTCAATTTGATGAGGCAGATATCACAGAGTTAGAGAATTTTAGGAAGGATCAAAAATCAGCAGCTGATAAGGTAGGTGTCAAAGTTACATTCATACCATTTTTGATGAGAGCGTTAGCTGTAGCGATGGCGGAGTACCCTCAATTTAATGCCTCTCTCTTATCCGATGGCGAAACGCTTGTTTTAAAAAAATATGTCAATATTGGCATTGCTGTTGATACGCCGAAAGGCTTAATGGTTCCTGTTGTAAGAAATGTAAACCAGAAAGGAATTTTTGATTTAGCATCTGATTTGAGCGACTTGAGCAAAAGAGCTAGGGAAGGAAAACTATCCGCTGATGATTTAACTGGTGGTTGTATTTCAATATCGAGTCTGGGCGGCATTGGAGGAACTCAATTTACACCCATTGTAAATTCTCCCGAAGTAGCAATTCTTGGAGTATCGAGAGCCGAGATGCAGCCTAAATGGAATGGAACAGAATTTGAACCAAGATTAATAATGCCCTATAGCCTTTCTTACGATCATAGGGTAATCGATGGTGCTTTGGGGGTAAGGTTTACGAGTTATCTCTCCCAATTACTGAGTGATATTAGAAAATTGATTCTCTAATAAGCAAGAATTTTTTTTAACAGAATACGTAAGGATTATTCATGAGTAAATTCGATTTGACCACCCAAGTAGTTGTATTAGGATCTGGGCCCGGAGGTTATAGTGCTGCTTTCCGAGCTGCTGATTTAGGAAAAGAGGTCATTTTAATAGAAAGATTTGATACTTTGGGGGGTGTTTGCCTTAACGTTGGATGTATACCTTCTAAGGCTCTTCTACATACATCCGAAGTTATAAACGAAGTAAATGATTTAGAGATAATGGGAGTAAGGTACACAAAACCAAAAATCGATCTCGAAAAAATGAGACACGGAAAAGAAAAAGTAGTTAAAAAGTTGACTGGTGGATTGTCTGCACTAGCAAAACAACGAAAAGTGAAAGTTGTGAGGGGGGTAGGGCAATTTAATAGCCCTAACGAAATAAAAGTTCAGACAACTGAAGGTGAATCAACTATTTCATTTGATCATTGCATTATTGCTGCTGGCTCTAGACCAATCGAAATTCCTGGATTTCCCAATCATGATGATCGCGTCATGGACTCTACAGGGGCTCTAGATTTAATTGATATTCCTAAAAGTATGTTAGTGATTGGAGGCGGTATTATTGGATTGGAGATGGCAACCGTATATTCTACGCTCGGTGCTCAAGTCGACATTGTTGAACTTCAAGATAGACTGATTCCTACATGCGATCGTGATTTAGTAAAACCTTTGCAGAATCGATTAGCAAAACAGCTAGGAAAAATTTTACTAAAGACCAAAGTGATCGATATTCAAGCACTAAAGGCCGGTTTAAAGGTTAGTTTTGAGGGACCAACTGATGAGAAAACAAAGATGTATGATCGGGTTTTAGTTTCTGTTGGCAGAACTCCAAATGGAAAGCTTTTAAATGCCAATCTTGCTGGTGTGCACATTGATCAGTCTGGATTTATTCCAGTAGATTCCCACATGAGGACAAACATCCCCCATATTTTTGCTATAGGAGATATTGTTGGTAATCCCATGTTAGCTCACAAGGCGGTTCACGAAGGCCATGTTGCAGCAGAAGTTATAGCAGGGCTACCCTCTCTGTTTGACCCAATGACGATTCCTTCTGTTGCGTATACAGATCCAGAAGTTGCTTGGATGGGACTGACAGAGGACGAGGCAAAAGAGAAAGGAATAAGTATAGAAAAAAGTGTTTTTCCTTGGGCTGCATCTGGAAGGGCATTGGGAATTCATAGAGAAGAGGGATTAACAAAGCTTATCATTGATCCAGAGACAAGAAGGTTATTGGGTGCAGGAATAGTTGGACGCAATGCAGGTGAACTTATTGGAGAAACTGTTTTAGGTCTTGAGATGGGAGCAGATGTTGAGGATATCGGACTAACCATACACCCCCATCCAACTTTAAATGAATCAATTGGAATGGCTGCGGAGATGGCAGAAGGAACAATAACTGACTTGATGCCACCCAGAAAATAATTTTTAACTGTATTTGATTAAAACTAAATGTCTTTGAGTTTAAATTTTATCGAAAAAGGAAATTCAAAAAAATCAATATTATTGCTTCATGGGCTATTTGGTTCTTCAGCGAATTGGAACTCGATTGGAGCAAAGCTTGAGGATCAATATCGGGTTATTATTCCCGATTTACGGAATCATGGCCAATCACCACAAAGCTCTGTAATGTCCTATCGAGCAGTGGGTCAAGATATCATCACACTAATTGATAAATTGAATATATCGAAATGCTTACTGCTCGGCCATAGCATGGGTGGAAAAGTCGCAATGCAAGTAGCCCTTACCTATCCAGAACGAATAAATGGATTGTCTGTAATAGACATGGCCCCCGTAAACTACAACCACAATTTTGAGAGAATATTTAGAGGTTTTGATTCTGTTGATTTGGATAAACTTAAAACAAGGAGTGATGCAATTGAGCAAATGGAAACAAATATTCCTGAAATGGATGTACGCCAATTTCTACTTAAAAACCTCATAAAAACCCACACAGGATGGAAATGGAGATTAAATATTAAAAATTTACGCGATAATCAGAAGGAAATAACAAAGTTTTCCCCACCTCAATCACAATTTCGAGGACCATCATGGTTCCTTCATGGGACAAAATCAGATTATCTTTTACCTCACTATGAGCCTTCAATTTTTAAACTTTTTCCAAGAGCTCAGATATTTCCTATTTATGGAGCCGGTCATTGGGTACATACTGATAGACCAGATCTTTTTTGGGCTTGTGTAGAGAAATTTCTGGCTGTATGTAATAAAAACACAAAATCTTAAGGACTAATTTCAAACTTAAGGTTTACTAAATTTTATTTGTTATAGGGCTTTACAAATTAGTTGTCACTATAGTATTGGTAATGATCATTATTATAAGAGAAGAAAATGTCCAAAAATTTTAAAAAAATAGTCTTAGCATATTCCGGGGGTCTTGATACTTCGATTATTCTTAAATGGCTACAAGAAACATATGATTGCGATGTCGTTACATTTACTGCTGACCTCGGTCAAAGGGAAGAGTTAGATATTGCACATCAAAAAGCGGAAGCAGCAGGCGTAAAGGAAATTTTTATAAAAGATTTGCGGGAGGAATTTGCAAGAGACTTCGTTTTTCCAATGTTTAGAGCAAATGCTATTTATGAGGGAGAGTATCTTCTAGGAACATCTATAGCTAGGCCACTCATAGCTAAGCACCTGATAGAGGTCGCGAGAGAGTGTAATGCGGATGCAATATCGCATGGCGCTACTGGAAAAGGTAATGACCAGATTCGCTTTGAGCTTGGGGCCTATGCTTTAAATCCAGATATTAAGATTATAGCTCCTTGGAGAGAATGGGATCTTTTGTCAAGACAAAAATTAATGGAATATGCTGAATCAAAAAACATCAAAGTAGATTTTGCCAATCAAGGTAGAAAATCGCCCTATTCAATGGACGCAAATTTATTACATATCTCCTATGAGGGTGATGACCTAGAAGATCCATGGTCAGAGCCTACTGAGAGTATGTGGAGGTGGACTAGCTCTCCTGAAAAAGCTCCAGATTCTCCAACAAACTTGGTTTTACAATATGAAAAAGGAGATATTGTTGCCATTGATGGAAAGGCCTTGAGTCCTGCTGAGATTATGGAATCTTTAAATAAAATTGCTGGTGATAATGGCATAGGTCGAAGTGATATTGTTGAAAATAGATATGTCGGCATGAAATCAAGAGGATGCTATGAGACGCCCGCTGGAAGTTTAATGATAAAAGCTCATCGTGCAATTGAATCGATTACTTTGGATAAAGAGGTTTCTCATATGAAAGATGAGCTGATGCCGAAATATGCTGAAATGATTTATAACGGCTTATGGTGGAGTCCAGAGAGAGAGGCCCTGCAAGCTTTGATCGATACCAGCCAAGAAAATGTGAATGGTGAAGTTCGTTTAAAATTATTTAAAGGAAATGTAATGGTCACGGGCCGCCGATCTGAAAAAAATAGCTTGTTTGATCAAAAAATTGCAACCTTTGAGGATGATGGCGGCTCTTATGATCAAAAAGATGCTTCAGGATTTATTGTATTGAATTCATTACGATTAAAGCTTTGGGCTCGCGGGAAACAAAAGAAATAGTAAGACTTGGAAAAAGGGGATTGGCTAAAAATGACTAGCCAAATTATTTATAAATCGCCAACAAATTTCTTTGGACTGATAGTCATTGGTGATGAAATACTCAATGGTCGCAGAATTGATAGACATTTCGAGGGAATAGGAAAATTAATTAGATCACAAGGGTACAAATTAAAGTGGTTCAACGTTTTTCCTGATGATCCGCTTTATTTGGTGAGTAAACTGAAGATATCTATGGCTGAAGACTTACCCGTATTTGTTTGCGGGGGAATTGGAGCTACGCCTGATGACCATACTCGTGAGTGTGCCGCTAAAGCAGCATCAGTTCCTTTAATTAGACATCCAGAAGCTGTTCTTGAAATTGAAAAACAATTCGGAGATGGCGCATATCCAAGAAGAATTTGTATGGCAGAACTACCTAAAGGATGTGATTTAATTCCAAATGACTACAATAGAATCCCTGGATTTTCATTAAATAATCACTATTTTCTTCCAGGATTTCCCAAAATGGCTTCTTCTATGGCTAGATGGGTTCTAAATCAATATTATCCAAAAAGGCCTCTTGAGGTACAAAAATCAGTATGGATAGAATCGGTTACTGAAACAGCTTTATTGGGATTAATGGACGATCTTTCAAAAAAATTTCCTGAACATAAACTATTTTGTTTACCAAGATTAGGAGATATACCAAAAGTCGAATTGGGTTACCGAGGTAGTGCTGATATTGAAAAGCCATTCAGATTTCTTATTGAAAGGCTTAACAAAGATGGTTATAAATTTGAGGAAAATACGGCCAATTAAAATTCTTTAAATCAATTATTCCAGCTGGGCTCTACTCTCTCAAAACCAGCCTCCGTCAACTTATCAAGGTATTGGGTCCAGTAAATAGCTTGTTTACGTCCCAAATCATATAAATAATCCCAGTCATAAAGCCCCGAATTATGTCCATCATCAAATATTATTTTAACAGCATATTTTCCAACAGGTATTAGGTCCTCTATTGCCACATCTTGCTTATTTAATTGTAATTTTGCGTTTTGACCCCAATGGCCCCTTACCTCAGCTGATGGTGAATATACTCTTAATAACTCAAACGAAATTAGAAATCTTTCCTCGGTATCGAAAATAATTTCTAGCTGATGAGATTTCTTATGCAGGATAATATTTGTTGGATGAACTTTACTCATTTATTTTGTGACTGCAGAAGATCGGTGACTCTATGGATTGCTGTTTAAAATTATTCATTTGGATTTAACCAACCATTTATATGGGTTGAAACAAGTTTAGAGAGCATTGCTATATGGGAGGGCCGAGAATTTAAACAAGGTATGTATTCATAATTCTTCCCCCCGGATTCAAGAAATATCTCCTTATTTTCCATTGCAACTTCCTCTAGTGTTTCAAGGCAATCAGAGGAAAATCCGGGACAGATTACTTGAAGAAAATTTAATCCACTTCCACCCAATTCTTCAAGTGTTTTATCTGTGTAGGGTTGAAGCCATTGCCTAGGTCCAAGCCTAGATTGAAAGGAGAGTTGCCATTGATTACTCTTTAAACTTAATGCTTCGGCAAGAAGCCGTCCTGTCTTTCGACAATAACAATAATAAGGATCACCTTTTTCAAAATACTCCTGCGGAATACCATGAAAGGATAGAAGTAGTTTATCTGGAACACCATGCTCTGCTTGCCATTCTCTGACACTGTCAGCTAATGCGTTTATATAATCTTCATTATCATGGTAAAAATTTATAAAGCGCATCTCTGGAAGATATCGCCATTCTCTTACCTGATCGGTAACTTCATCAAAAATTGAAGCAGTTGTTGTTGCTGAATATTGTGGATACATGGGAAGTACAAGAATTTTCTTTACACCATGATTTTTTAAAGCTTCTAAACCGCTTTTAATAGAGGGCGATCCATATCGCATCGCAAGCTCTACACAAATATTTTCTCCATATTTTTCTTTTAAGGATTCTCTTAAAGCCTTTGTTTGATCTTGGGAAATCGTTAACAGCGGGGAACCGTTTTCGGTCCATATTTTTTTGTAGGCTTTTGCTGATTTACTGGGGCGAAAGGTTAAAATAATCAAGTGAAGAACTAGCCACCAAATTAACCTGGGTCCTTCAACAACCCTAGGATCGCTCAGGAATTCCTTTAAATATTTTCGAACCGATTTCCTATTGGGAGCATCAGGGGTTCCCAAATTAACGACCAGGACACCGGTTTTAACTAATTTAAAATTTTTTTCGTCTCGTTTCATATTTTCTGCATCTATTCTTTTTTAAAATTAGCCTCTTATTTTACTGACTTCGCAATAATTGTGCCTGTACTCTGATTTGGTCAATTAATTTTATATCATTTATTTTTGGATAAAGCTGGTAAAATTTGTCTAATAAAAGTGGCTGTTTACTGGCCCATTTTTCAATTTTACTACGATTTTTGTCAGGCAATTGCAACAACAACAATATTGGTGCAGACCACTCAAAATATTCATAAAAAATATCTTTTACTAGTGGGCTATCCCATTTATCAGTAACACCAAAGATTGGAAAATCTTGTTTTTTATATTCCTTATTTTTTTTTAAAAATAGCCCTGATCCATCTTCTGATCTAACAAACCATATTTGTTTTTTGTATCGTATTTTAACTTGATCCTCCAAAAATCTTTTGTGGGGCATAGAGAGCAAACTTTTTTTTTCCAATAAATCAGAGGATTTTAAAGTTTTTGAAGAAAAATTTGATTCTTCATTTAATTCAGCTTTCCAATGAATTGGCGTCTCATTACTTGTACCGTCAATATTAGACGCACTTGATAACAGGGCAAGTGGCCTCTCTTTTTGGTCACATGCCCATAATTCATACTTATCATTTGCCTTGAAGGGAATGTTTTTTATTTCTTTTCCAATTTCTTTTATAAAATTTCTACCAATTTTATCCATAGCCCCCATATCGAAAATAGGATTTGCGGTTATTTGGGAAATACCTATTTTCGAGGACCATTTGGCCCAAAAATAAAATTCTTTTTTTTGATTATATTCTGTATGACTTCGCCAAGTATGGTTGGGCTGACTTGCAAGAACATGAATTTTCCAAATAATACCATCACCGCTTACAGCTCGTGCATTTTCATTCTCAATTACTTGAAGTACTCCAACAAAAGGATTTAGCTTTCGAAATGAATAGGTGGTTAAGCTCATGATAAATTTTATTTAAAATACCTTTATATGGTGGATAATCTGCTTTCCCTCACGGCTCAATTCTAGTTTATGGGTTAATATTTAGCTAATTATTGCCCAAGCCTACCCTAATTTTATTTCAATTAACATTTGAATTCGGCAGTGATAATGGAGTGAAAATATCATAAAATTTAAAGTCATCAACCATAGCCTGTTACACTTGACACCCATGATTATGAAATTTTGCAATGAGTGTGGATATGAGCTCCTACTGAGTATTCCCAAAGGAGATAATCGGGAACGTTTCGTATGTGGGAATTGTCAGGCTGTTCATTACCAAAATCCAAAAATTGTGACGGGATGTTTACCAATATGGGACAAGAAAATCCTTTTGTGTAAGCGTGCTATTGAACCGAGATATGGGCTTTGGACTGTTCCAGCAGGTTTCATGGAAAATGGTGAGACAACACATGCAGGAGCTGTAAGAGAGACTTTTGAGGAGGCAAATGCAAAGGTTGAAATTGGCAAGCTTTATTTAACTGTTAATTTGCCATTAATAAATCAAGTCTACATGTTATTTTTGGCTAAATTGATAGATTTAGATTTTTCAGCAGGCGAGGAAAGCTTGGAAGTTGATTTATTTTCCTACGAAGATATACCTTGGAGTGAACTTGCTTTTCCTACGGTAACCTTAGCTTTAGAAAACTATTTTAAAGATTTAGAAAATGGAATATTTATTCAAAGAATGGCAGATATAGAGAAAGATTCCAAAGAGGAGGGCGGCTATAAAATTACCTTACTCGATTAAATTTTCACCTTCATCTTTGTAGGATTAATTCAAGTATTGCTTTACTCCCAAAATAGGCAAACATCAAGACTGTAATGCCAACTAAAGTCCATCGAATTGCCGTTCTTCCCCTCCAACCAAACTTTACCCTTCCCCACAAAAGCATGCCAAACGCAATCCAAGCAAATATTGAAAGAATTGTTTTATGGGCAACATTTTGAGCAAACATATCGTTCAGATAAAAAAATCCACTCATTAAGGCCACACTCAGTAAAATAAAACCAATTGCAATCATTTCAAAAAGTAAGGATTCCATTGTTTGTAATGGTGGCAATGCCCTAATGAAGCCCACCGGTTTTGTGGAGCGTAAATGTCTATCTTGTATTGCCAGTGCGACTGCTTGGACACTTGCGAGTGTTAGTAGGGCATAGGCTAAAATTGAACTAATTACATGAAATCTAAAAGCCCAATTAGAATCATCACTCAAAAGCCTGTGACCAGGATAATTGAAGTCAAGAAGTAAAGTAATAGCTGTGAGTGGAAATGCTATTATTGCAAGGTTTTCAACTGGCTTATTTAACGCTGATAAAAGTAAAAGTACCGCCACCATCCACATAACAAGAGATGCCGCATTAAAAAAACTCAGATTTAATCCATGCTCGGTATAAAGCTCAATATAAAGGACACCAGCATGCAAAAACACAGCTATATATCCAAGAAGCAACACCATTGATTTTGTGATCTTGGAGGGCTCTGGATGGTTAAATAAACGCATGCCAGTCCCAAAGCCAGAAGCTAAGTAGAGTAAAACAGCTGGTATTACAATGTAACTTAAATTCATAATTCTCTAATCATGGCACAAGATACGATGTACCGCACGTGGTGCTTTGTGCAAGTTATGGTATAAAGCACCTAAGAAAAATAGGTTTATTTGAAATGTTTGAGAACTTATCCGAAAGATTAAATTTTACTATTCAGAAGCTGAAGGGCCATGGGCGCCTCTCAGAGAACAATATTAAGGAAGCACTTCGTGATTGTCGATTGGCCCTGCTAGAGGCTGATGTAGCCTTACCTGTGGTAAAAACCATAATTGAGCAGGCAAGAGAAAAGGCTGTAGGCGAAGAGGTAGCCAAAAGCCTTACTCCTAGTCAGGCTTTAATAAAGATAGTTAACGATCAATTAACTGAAGTTATGGGGGTAGCAAATGAAGAGTTAAATTTGTCTTGCCAGCCCCCTGCGGTAATTATGGTTTCAGGCCTCCAAGGCTCTGGAAAAACTACAAGCATTGTTAAAATAGCCAAATTTCTCAAGGACCGTCAAAAGAAAAAAATTATGGTCGTTAGTACAGATGTTTACCGTCCAGCTGCATTCGAACAATTAAGAATCTTGGCTGACGAAATTAAGGTGGTAACTTTTTTTAAAGATGAATTAAAAAGTCCAATTGAAATTGCTAGAGGAGCGCTTAAGGAAGCAAAAAGAAATTTCTTCGATGTTCTTTTGGTTGACACCGCCGGCCGAACGCATATCGATAACGATATGATGGAAGAATTACAAAACCTTCATGCGGAAGTAAAACCAATAGAAAATTTATTTGTTGTAGATGCAATGATTGGCCAAGACGCGGCAAATATCGCGAGGACTTTTAATAAAGCTTTGCCTCTAACTGGGATAATTCTTACAAAAGCTGACGGTGATGCTAGAGGTGGAGCGGCTTTATCTATCCGTCAAATTACAGGAAAACCCATAAAATTTCTTGGAGTTGGTGAAAGATTAGATTCCCTAGAGCCTTTTTACCCAGATCGATTGGCTTCCCGAATATTAGGTATGGGGGATATTGTCACTTTAGTTGAAGATGTAAAAGAAAAAATTGATCAATCAAAAGCTGAGAAATTTGCCAAAAAAATAGAAAAAGGGAAAGTTTTTACTCTTACCGATTACAAGGACCAGATGGAGCAAATGAAGAAAATGGGTGGCGTTGATAATATTATGGATAAGCTTCCTGGAATGGGCCAAGTTCCCGAATCAGTAAAAGCTCAAGTAAGCGGAAGAGAGACTGAGAAAATCATTGCGATTATCAATTCAATGACTGTTCAAGAAAAAAATTTTCCAGCGCTTATTAAGGGGTCAAGAAAAAAGCGTATTGCTTTGGGTTCAGGAACTCAATTACAAGATATAAATAAATTATTAAAACAATTCCAGCAAATGCAGAAAATGATGAAAAAAATGAAAGGTGGTGGGATGGAAAAAATGATGGCAAACCTAAAAGGTAAATTACCAAATATGCCTGGAGGTTTTCCTTTTTAGTTTTTCATATTTTTATAGAGATAAATTACTTACTTTCGTCCAATGATAATATCTTTAAAACTTCATTAGTATGAATTTCTTGAATTTGATCGGCTGGAATCCAACTGAAATCAGACCCCAAATTATAGGAATTTATAAATTGATGAGGAGGATTGCCTTTCCAGTCATCGGGAGACAACATAGAAAAGTATAAGTTATTTCTTGAGTCTCTATAAAGATGATAAATCTTTCCAGGTATTTTCTTAAAATTACATTTTGCTCTATGTAAAGACATGTCCTCATGAGCATTTTCAAGAATATCTTGAGCCTGTTTCTTAAGCGAGCGTATTTGATCGGCGATAAGATTTAGTTGTGCATTAACTTTACTACTGACCACAAGGTCAGCTTTCTCTAGCTCTTTCGCTAATTCAGTTAGATTTACAGGAGGTGATAAGCGACTGGTTGGATATGGCGCGCTCCTTTTTTCACCCTTATGTAACTCTGTACGCCCGGATTTTGTTGTTTTTTTGGTCATTTTTGCAATTTGCGTCAATAATTTACTAAAAATTATGTTTCCATAATAAGTGTGTTTAAGTAGAATGCTTCCTTCATTATTTTACGGTTAATCCTGGGCGCCTTGATTAGGACTTCCTAACTACCCATAGATTAACGTTTCTTTCTATATATTTAAAATTCAACAAAGGCGTTACAAACATGGTTTCAATCAGACTTGCTCGCAGTGGTGCGAAGAAAAAGCCGTTTTACCACCTAGTTGCCGCGGATTCAAGAAGGGCTAGGGGTGGAAGATACATCGAACGTTTGGGATTTTACAATCCTTTGGCCAAAGATTCGGAAATTGCAACAAAAATTAACTTGGATAGAGTGGACTATTGGATTTCGGTTGGGGCTCAATTATCTGACCGAGCCACAAAATTGGTTGAAACATATAGAAAGAATGCCCCCAAAGACTAAGCCAAAACCGCAATGAATTTCCATATGGCCAAATGAATAACAATATCCGAGATGTTCCTGATAAACCATTAAATAAATCCAATAGGTTGGTGCATTTAGGAAAGATTTTATCAGCACACGGATTAAAGGGTTGGGTTAAAATAAAATCAGATACATCGCCACCAGAGAATCTAGCAAATTTTCAACAAATCCTTATTGGCAATAAAGACATTTGGGAGAAAATAGAATTGCAAGATTCTAGGGTTCAAGGTAAATATATTACTCTGAAACTTAAAGGTTGCGATGATAGAAATAGCGCTGAGAAGCTGATGGGCAAAAATATAAGCGTTTATCGATCACAACTACCGGAACTCAAGGCAGAGGAAGAATTTTATTGGGCAGATCTTGTAGGACTTTCAGTGGAAAATCTACTTGGGGTAAAGTTAGGTCTTGTAGATCACTTAATTGAGACTGGGTCCAATGATGTATTAGTAGTTATCGGCAACAAAGAACATTTAGTTCCTTTTATCTGGGACGATGTTGTTAGAGAAGTTAGATTTGAAGAAAATAAAATAATGGTTGATTGGGATCCAGAATTTTGAAAATTTATTATGCGTCTTGATGTCATAACTCTTTTTCCTGAGATGTTAGATGCCCTGAATTATGGAGTTACAGGTCGTGCTATAAAAAAAGGCCTGGTAGATTTTAAAGTATGGAATCTAAGAGATTTTACTGAAGATAGCTATCAAATGGCTGATGATCGTCCCTATGGAGGTGGGCCTGGCATGTTAATTATGGCCAAGCCATTGATTAAGGCTATAGACGCAATAAAGGAGATATCGCCACTGAGTAAAGTGGTTTACTTGAGTCCTGGTGGAAATCCATTTACTCAAAGAAGAGCAAGGAAACTTAAAGAAGAAAAAGGAATAATTTTTATTGCGGGACGTTATGAGGGCATTGATGAAAGGATTATTGAAAAATACATAGATGAGGAAATCTCATTGGGGGACTATGTTTTGTCTGGAGGAGAATTACCAGCTATGGTTTTGATAGATAGTATGATTCGCCTCATTCCTGGTGTATTAAATAATTTTGATTCCACAGAACATGAGTCATTTGAAGCAGGATTGCTTGACTATCCAAGCTATACTCGTCCAGATGATATTTTAGGTAAAGAAGTACCAGCAGTTTTGAAATCAGGAAATCATAGGCAAATAACTATTTGGCGCACAAAGCAGGCATTAATTAAAACTTGGCTAAAACGCCCAGATCTCCTCGAAAAAAGGAAATTAACATCAGAGGAGCAATTAATTATTGAGGATTTTTTAAAAAATGAGCAAAAGAAGATATAATAAGCATTGTGATTACTTGGACCAGGGAATAAAAAAATGAGTGACATTATTCAACAACTTGAGAAAGAACAGATGGACAAAGATGTTCCATTATTTAGCCCTGGCGATACTTTAGCGGTTCAAGTTAGAGTGAAGGAAGGCAATAGGGAGCGATTGCAATCTTTTGAGGGTGTATGTATCGCAAAGCGGAATCGTGGTCTAAACTCAGCTTTTACAGTCAGAAAGATTTCTCATGGGGAGGGAGTCGAGCGGGCTTTCCAAACTTATAGTCCTGCAATAGCATCCATTGAAGTAAAAAGGTCAGGAGATGTTAGAAGAGCGAAGCTTTATTATCTTCGTGGACTTACCGGTAAGGCGGCTCGAATAAAAGAGAAAGTTGGAAAAAAATCTTAATATCTTCATATTATGAATTTTAGAATTCACCTTTTGAGTAGTCTTCAAATGCTTTATTAATCTCTTCTTGCGTGTTCATTACAAATGGCCCGTACCTGACAATTGGCTCTCCTAAAGGCCTACCGGCAATTAGTAAGAAACGAGCCGATTTATTTTTTGTCCAAATTTTAATTATTTTTCCTTTTGATAAAGTGCAAATGACACCTTCATCTACCTCAACTTTTTTATTTTCTTCAGTGAGTGCCACCAACCCACCTTCTATTACGAAAATAAAAGCACTGTGATCTCCTGGAATTGACTCACAAAATTCACTATTTATAGGCATTGATATATCAATATACATAGGATTTGTAAGAGGCTGTTCAACTGGCCCCTTTAAGCCCGAAGATACCCTGCCGGCTATTACCTTTATAACCGAACCATCGGGACGTAGTTCTGTTGGAATCTCTTTTTCGGAATATTCTTGATATTTAGGGCTCATCATTTTATTTTTTGATGGTAAATTGATCCATAATTGGAAGCCTTGCAATAATCCTTTTTCTTGTTCTGGCATTTCAGAATGAATAATGCCTCGACCAGCAGTCATCCACTGTACACCACCTTGCTCAATAAGACCCTCGTGTCCTGCGCTGTCTTTATGGCGCATTTTTCCCGCTAATAGATAGGTTACAGTCTCAAAGCCTCTATGGGGGTGTGACGGAAAGCCAGCTATATAATCTTGCTTATCTTCTGATTTAAAATTATCAAATAATAAAAATGGATCTAGATTATCAAGTTTGGGCTGGCCAATTAGCCTGATTAATTCAACACCAGCACCATCACTGGTTTTTATACCCTTAAATAAACCTAAAATAAAACGTGACTGAATAGTTTGCATTTGCCTATTATAGAGTCTCATAATTTTTTTTTTAGTTTTTATTTTTATTTTTAGGGTAAATATATTCCTTGTGACTGATGAGAAAATAACATTTTTGTGGCATGACTATGAAACTTGGGGGACAAACCCTGCCACTGATCGCCCCGCACAATTTGCTGGTATAAGAACCAATTTAGATTTTGAGCGAATAGGCGACCCTATTAATTTATTTGCAATACCATCAAATGATTTTTTACCTCAACCAGAAGCTTGTCTGATTACTGGATTAAGTCCACAAGAAGTCTCAAGAAAAGGGATAAATGAGGCTAATTTTTTTCAACTTATTTTTAATGAAATGGTAAAACCAAGTACATGTTCACTTGGATATAATTCAATTCAATTTGATGATGAAGTATCACGATATGGTTTTTATAGGAATTTTTTTGATCCTTATGAGAGAGAATGGAAAAATGGAAATTCTCGATGGGATATTATTAATTTATTCAGATTAGCAAATGCCATTAGGCCTGATGGTATTTCATGGCCAAAAAACAGCATAGGTCATACTTCTTTTCGTCTCGAAGATTTAGCCTACGAAAATGATATTGCTCATTCAAGTGCGCATGATGCTCTCTCTGATGTAGAGACAACTATTGAATTAGCGAAATTAATTAAAAAAGCGCAGCCAAAATTGTTTGATTATGTTTTTAAACATAGATCAAAAAAAGAGATCTTAAAACTACTAAATAATGAAGATCTGACCCCTGTTCTACATGTATCGCCAATATATACCTCAGAACTAGGTTGCATTGCCTCGGTGGTGCCCATTATTAATCATCCAAAAAATGGTAATAGCATAATAGTTATCGATTTACGATATGATCCGGATTATTTATTAAAATTAGGAATGAAAGAAATTCAGGATATTTTTTTAAAAAAAGATTCTGAAAATCTCGAAAAACGAAGGAATTTGGGGATAGGGCAAATTTCTGTAAATAAGGCCCCAGTTATAGTACCCATAACTACTATAAATAGTGCTCAAAGAGAAAAATGGAGTATGAGTGAGATTGAAGAGAAAAGAAATTTGAGCATAGTAAAAAATAATTTCTCAGAACTGAGTGCAAAATTAAATACACTTTTCGAAGAATATTTGAAATTTTCAAACAAGAGTGAAGTAGACAATTCTTTATACGATGGGTTTATATCGGATAATGATAAAAAAGTGAGTGAAATTATCAGAAAATCTGAACCTGAAGAACTTTCAAAACTTAATCTAAATTTTGAATCAAATAAACTTTCAGAGCTTTTTTTTAGATATAGGGCAAGAAATTATTTCGACACCCTATCTACTTTTGAAAAAAAAATATGGGATGATTTTAGAAAGAAAAGACTAATTTCAGATTCCAAAGAATTAAGTTTGAATATAAATGAATACCAAAAAAAAATTTCTGATCTTTTGAAGGACCCCAATATCGTGAAAAATAGGAAAGATTTATTAGATGAATTACTTCTTTGGCCAGATTTAATTGGATTAAAATAAAATTTCTTTACTCGTCAACCCAATTTTTTAATGCTTCAATCAATTGATTAGCTTGATCTGAGCTAGAAATATTGAATTTAGATTTTTGCTGATATTCACCATTTCTTTTTTGATACCGCCGGATACTATATTTTAATTTGCTGTATTCATTCTTACTTGGGACCCAATCCTGATATTTAAAAATAATTGTTGTCCACGCACCCTTAGAAAGGACACGTTTATCAAGTTCCTTTATTATGTCGACACCTCCCTCGCTATAGGTAATGCTAATTTCGTCTGGTGTTTTTGCCATAACTTTTCCGATTTTTTAAATTAATGTTGATAACATTACAAAATTTATATGTCACTCTTCAGCTAATTTGGAGTTAATAGCACCATTTCGTTTTAGAAGTTTGATAAGCTCATTATCTTTCATTTTTTCTGCTATATCTAGAGATGTTTTTCCATTCTTATCAATAGCGTTTATTGATGATCCATATTCAATGAGATGGTGTGCTAGCCTATTATTTCCTTGTGTTACAGCAATTATCAAAGGAGTGTTACCATTTTTATCAGTAGATTCAAAATCTGCTTTATTTGACTTCAGAAATTTAACTACATCTTTATCCTTATTTCCATTTTTTGCTGCTATCAAAATAAGCTTTGAAGGATTAAAGGTAGAATTAGACTTGATGAGTAGGCTTGCTGCTTGTGTTCGTCCAGATAAAATAGCAACCTCCAATGGTGTTAAATTATTTCTATTTTTAACGTCAATATTGGCATCATTCTTTATAAGTATTTCTAATAATATCATTCGTCCTTTAAGAGCAGCCTCATGAATTGGATAGTTACCATTTTCAAATGCCTCATTAATATTAGTATTCCAATGTATATGCCTCTCTACTTGTTCTATGTCTCCCCTTTCAATAGCTAGAAACCATGAAATAGTTGGCTCTTCTAATCTGCTACATGCAACTGTAAGAAGAGACAATACAAAAATAGTAAACAGTATTTTTTTCATCGTTTTACCTTAATTAGTATTTTTTTTAAGTCCTCATTGTAGTTTTTAATTGTTATTTCGGTAATTGCCCCCTGCCTAGGACAATTAAATTTTAAATTTTTATTAATAATCATTACTAGTTCGCGAAATTTATTTAACTATTATACTTCTTAGTTTAGAAAATTTTTTAATATTTTCCTTTATTTATAGATTATTTTTAAAAACTTATATATGTTTTATAGCATTGTTATTATGATTTGCTGAATAAACCAGGGTAATATCAATATCTATAGAAAAGCTTGGAAATTAACATGTTAACAAAAATCCTATTTACTATAACAATTATAATTTTTATTTTACTCATTGTACGGTTTCGCAAAAGACGAGAAACTTTATCAATATCCGAAAATATAATTAATAATAAGGAATCTTCATTGAATAAAATGCCGATCGGTTGGCTTGCCACAGCAATAATTTCATTGATGATAATTGCTTCTGGTATTTTTTTATTTCTTTATTGGGAGGACAAAAACACAATCGTTAGCGTAAGAGTAATCGATTCTGGAAGCGGTAATGTAGAAAACTACCGAGTACGTAAAGGCGACATTGATAATCATGAATTCATTACAGTAGATGGAGTAAAAGTAACCCTTGCAAAAACGGAGAGACTTGAAACTGTTACTCGTCCATAGGTCCAAAATTAAATGCTATAGAAATCCTACTTTCACCACTTTTATTTTCTTCAACTTCGTGATGAATAGAGGGTGGAAAAAAAATAAGAAGACCCTCTACTGGTTTGATGCGACTTACTGCTTTATTTTGATATAGTAAAAGATCTCCGCAATTTGGAGCCACTTTTAAGTAGTAAACACAAGATAGAGTCTCATTTTCTTCCTCATGATTATGTCTAATAGTTAAGTCTCCATTTTTCATTTCATTGAACCAAAAACCATATTTAAGATTATCTATCTTTAAAATCTGCCGTGCCCCTGAAACAGCAAATAATTTTAAGGGTTTTAATTCTGGAAGTGCAGATTCTTTAATATATATATTTTCATATCGATTCATTTCGTAATGTGAATGCTGGCTGAATGAGCCATCTTTTTCTCGCATAAAACCCTTAAATATTTGAGAATTAATTTTATGGTAGTTTGGCAAGTATCCAGTATAGAGTGGTGGTTTATGTTGCAATATAATATTTTTCATTTTTGTAAAGAGATATTAAATATTATTAATTGTAACAGGGCTTGATTTTCTTTCGCAAAGACTTTCAGTTCTTTATGTAATTGAATAAAATTATTATATGGATATCTATATTAAATTAGAGATTTTTTTTATGAGAAAAATATGCAAACTTATTTTTTTATCTTTTCTATTTTTTTATTCAAATATTTCATTTGGGGAAAATTTTTACTATAAGGCTTTGTATAAGGGTATATTCTCATTGGGTAGAGAAATTGAAGTAGCTGATATTACTTATTTCTATAAACATCCATCATTAGATTCCAAATACTTAGAGAGTATGCTTCTTATTTCGTCAGAGGGCTATGATGCTGTTGAATCTCTTTATCCAATGAGATATCGCTATAGATCATGGTATAAATCTGACTACTCGTCGGGCATCGCTGCTGAAGTTTATAGCAATAGTGGATCAAAAGGAGAGAGGCATAAACTTATTTATTTAGACAGGCCCAAGGATGTGATAAATAGCCACGATCTCTTAAAGGAGGGTGAGTTAGATTTACCTATACTCAAGAATGGCACTTATCCATTAAAAGATGATTTGATAGATGTGAATCTTTTTGATCGATTGGGGCTATTAGCAAGCATAAGATCAAAATCATTGAGCCCTCAACAGGAATTTATATACAAAGTAAGTAATGGAAAGAAATTGCTCGAATACATAGTGAAAGTAGAAAAAATTGATAAAATCAATATTTCTAATAAAACTCGGGATGCATTTAAGTTAAGCCTAAAGGGTTTTAAAATAAATGATGTAGATGAAAAAGAAGTTTTGCACAGACCAATTTATTTATGGTTAAGTACGGATAAAAGAAATATCCCTCTTTTGGTGGAAAGTAAATCAACATTTGGCCGTCTAACTATTAAAATAAAAGAATAATAGAGTATATTTATTTTTCAAATAAGTTTGAAATTTTTATTTCTCCTTTTATTAATTTTTCTTTGTTTTCTTTTTTTAATTTTTTTATTTTATATTCGATTCTCAATGCTTTTGAGTATGATCCAATGAATTGCTCATAAACAAGCTTGAGAGGACCATGACCTTTTAGTCTTTGTGCTCCTTTATTGTTCATATGCTGCTCAAGTCTTCTGTGAACATTAGTACTAATTCCGGTATAAAGATCCCCATTACTACATCTTATAATATACAAGTGCCAATCATACTTTTCTTGCTTACTGGCACTAGTCAATTTTCTTTCTCAATATTTTTTCAAGTAAATTTTTTTCTACAGGGCTTTTTAAAACTGCAAAAATTTTGAATCTTGATGTTAATTCATTCACATATTCATAGTCTTGAGGGGGGGCAAATACTACTACGGATGCTTTAGGTGCATATTTTTGAAGGCTGTGTAAGAAAACATCTAAATTACTTATAATTACTCCTGCATAGTTATTACCAAATCCGTAAAAAAATTCTGCTACAACCCAATCAGGGGGGTCACGTTTAAGAAGCTTTATGGCTTTACGATGCGAGTTAATTTTTATTTCTTTTAATCCTAATTCTTTGTATAGCTGTGAAAAATCTGGATGTGTTGGGGATTCAATAAGTGAATACAAAAGGCTCATAACAGAAATCTAAATTCAATGTGTCAGTATTCTAGTTCCTCGTGAAATGACCCTAATATTTGTTTTTGGTCGTTATGAATATGTTCACTAGTTGTATGGATGGTATTGCAAATGGGGCATTCAAACCATGTTTGCCTCGCATTTTGCTCAGTTAATTCCTCAGTTTTATTCATTTCATTATTACACTGACCGCATCGCATCTAGTTGTACCCCCATGTAATTAAAAAATAAAAATTTCCTTTTGCTTGTTAGGTGGAACCTTATTATCAATATCTAGATTCATCCCTGAATCGTTACTATACTGGTGCCGAAGTGACCCAAATCTCTATAAAAAGGTGATCAAAACATTTTTATAATGTTGGGTGAGAGCTTTTTAGGCCCCTTCAGCATTGATCAAGAAACTTTTTTTACTCCCATTTCAAAGCTCCACCAGTTTGATATTCCGTAACTCTGGTTTCAAAGAAGTTTTTCTCTTTTCTTAAATTAGCTTGCTCATCTAACCATGGAAGTGTTGCTTCTGCTCCAGGGTAAGGCTTTTCAAGCCCCAGATTTTTTGCTCTGCGATTGGCAATAAATCTGTACTGACCCACATGGTCCTCTTTGCTATAGCCAAGTATTGGATCGCGTAATAAGTAATCGGCATAGGCCGTTTCAGCGGCTTCACATTCTTCCCACATCAATTTCATTGCCTGAGGATCTGGTTTTATGTTTTCTTCAACCATTATTTGTTTAGCTACCCGTATCCCAAAAGATGCATGAAGAACTTCATCACGCATAATATATTGGAGTTGTTCTGCAGTTCCCTTCATGAGCCCTCTACGTTGAAGTGCGAAAATTGGGCTGAAGCCATTATAAAACCAACAACCCTCAAAAACTCCAGCAAAAAATATATAAGCCATAAGGAAATTATGAAGCTCATCATGATCTTTTAAGTCAATATCCGATCTCATAACAGAATTTAAACGTCTATTAGCTATTTGAATTTTTCCATTAATTTCCGGTACTACCCTATATCTATTATATATTTCCCCTTGATCTAGACCTATGGACTCTAAACAATGTTGGTATGTCCATGTATGTAAAGATTCCTCATATACTTGACGGGCTTGATAGATTTGAAGTTCTGGCGCAGACATTTTTTCCATTACAGCCAAGCCAATATTCCTCATTGCCAAAATATCTGACGTCGTTAAATATGCTAATACGTTTTCGTATACATGGCGTTCTTCTAACGTTAATTTGTGATGATAGTCATGGACATCTTGATTCATGTTTATATCTAATGGAGTCCAATGATTTCTATTGGCATTTAGAAAGTACTCCCAGGCCCATGGGTACTTAAATGGCGCTAACTGATTTACGTCGGTCATGCCATTTATTACTCTTTTATCCTCTACGTTTACGGGTTGTAGATCTGGCACATGCATTGGCTGACCATGTTGCTCCGCCTCTAGTCCTGACAATGATGTTACTAATTCAGGTCTTGGAGCCACCACTTCTTCTGCCGTAATTGGGGCTTGTTCATTTATGCTCTCTTCTCCAGCGAGAGGGTTGGCTTCTGGATGAATTTCTCTCTCAGGTGATTTATTCTTCGTTTGACTGACGTCATTTGAAGCTATTGGTGCTGCTAGCGGGTCATCCCAATTCATTTTTTTCTCCTATTTAAAGAGGGACGACTTTTACATCCCGTTACTTCTGAGTCTCTAACATATATTTCTGTATATTTAATTTTTCTAACCATTACTGACAGGCCTCACATTCTGGATCTAAAATGCTGCAAGCCTGCGGCGCTGTATTTTTACTGTCGTTTTTTGACTGCTGATTACTTGATTCAGTTGTAGATTTTTCCATATGCGTGGCTCCTATGGATCTTAGGTAATATGTTGTTTTCAATCCACGAACCCACGCAAGCTTGTAAAGATTGTCAAGTTTTTTGCCAGAGGGTTCTGACATGTAGAGATTTAAACTTTGCGCCTGATCAATCCATTTTTGACGACGTGACGCCGCTTCTACTAGCCAACGTGCATCTATCTCGAAAGCAGTAGCATAAATTTGTTTTAGATCTTCTGGAACACGATCGATAGGTTGAACAGATCCATCATAATATTTGAGGTCATTTACCATTACTTCATCCCATAAATCTCTTTTCTTGAGCTCGTTCACAAGATAGGGATTTACGACGGTAAACTCACCTGACAAATTCGATTTAACAAATAAGTTTTGATAGGTTGGCTCTATGGACTGACTTATCCCGCAAATATTAGATATTGTTGCTGTTGGCGCAATAGCCATTGTATTGGAGTTGCGAATTCCATCTTTTTTTACTTTTTCTCTTAAGCGCGACCAATCAAGAGTTTCGCTATCATCAACTTGATAGTAATTTCCTCTCTCTTCTCTCATTTTTCGCATAGAGTCTATCGGCAATATTCCTTTACTCCACAGGGATCCATCATAACTACTGTATTTACCCCTCTCTTTTGCCAAATCAGAAGAAGCTTCAATAGTCAAATATGAGACTGTTTCCATGGTTTGATCTGCAAATTCTACGGCTTCTGTGCTTGCGTAAGCCATGTGCATTTTATAAAGGGCATCCTGAAATCCCATTATGCCAAGCCCAACAGGGCGGTGACGAAGATTTGAAGTACGAGCTTGGGGAACGCTATAGTAGTTGTACTCTATAACATTATCTAACATTCGCATTGCTGTTTTTATGGTTTTCTCAAGTTTTATTTTATCTAAGCCCTTATCCTCTACAACATGCGTTGCTAGGTTAACTGAACCAAGATTGCAAACCGCTATTTCCTCTTCATTTGTATGAAGTGTAATCTCCGTGCATAAATTAGATGAGTGAACAACTCCCATATGTTGATTTGTGTATCGAACATTACATGGATCCTTAAAGGTAACCCATGGATGCCCTGTCTCGAATAACATTCCGAGCATCTTTCGCCATAAATCGACAGCTTTTATTGATCTGTAGGTTTTTATTTCTCCATTTTTTACTTTTTTTTCATAATTGGCGTAAGCGATTTCAAATTCTTTACCAGTAAGATCATGTAAATCTGGTGTGTCATCTGGAGAGAATAATGTCCAATCGCTATCTTCTGCTACACGTTTCATAAACAAATCGGGAATCCAATTAGCAGTATTCATATCATGTGTTCTTCGACGATCGTCCCCAGTATTTTTTCTAAGCTCCAGAAAATCTTCCACATCTATATGCCACGTTTCTAAGTATGCGCAAACAGCTCCTTTCCTTTTACCGCCTTGATTTACTGCTACTGCTGTATCGTTTGCTACCTTAAGAAATGGAACTACTCCTTGAGATTTACCATTTGTGCCTTTGATGTGTGAACCCATTCCCCTCACGCTTGTCCAGTCGTTTCCCAAACCCCCCGCATATTTTGATAGAAGGGCGTTGTCTTTTATTGCTCCGTAAATGCCATCTAATTTATCTGGTACTGTTGTGAGATAACAGGATGATAATTGAGGGCGAAGTGTTCCTGAATTAAACAAGGTTGGCGTTGAACTCATGAAGTCAAAACTGGAGAGTAACTTATAAAATTCTATAGCCCTTTCATCCCTATTTATTTCATTCATTGCTAGTCCCATTGCAACCCTCATGAAAAATGCTTGAGGTAATTCAAATCTAATATCGTCTGAATGAATGAAATATCTATCGTATAGTGTCTGAAGGCCTAAATATGTAAATTTTAAATCACGATTTGAATCAAGAACTGATCCAAGTCGCTCTATATCGAATTGATCCAATTTGCTATCGAGTAGCTCTAAGTTGACGCCTTTGCTGATATAAGTTTTAAAATAATTTTTATAAATTTTCCCTAAATCTGCTTGAGTCGCAACATCGGCCTTTATTTCCAGGAATCCTAGAGCCTCTCTGCGTAATTTATCCATTAGAAGCCTAGCTGCTGCGTATGAATAATCTGGATCGACTTCAATCATCGTTCTAGCGCTCATTACGAGTGCTTTTGAGACATCTTCTTCTGTTGCTCCGTCATAAAGATTTTTATATGTATCTTTGAGAATCGATTCTACTGTTACGGCTTCGAGCCCCTCACAGGCCTCGGACACAAGCCTGTGTAAACGATCTTTATCAATGGGTTTTGTTTCGCCATCTTTAGAACAGATGTTGATTTTTTGACCCGGTTTATCGTCAGTTTCTTGATTCTTGGATCTTTTTCGAGCCTGTTCTTCACGATAAAGAACATATGCTCTGGCCACTTTTTGCTGTTCCCCTCTCATCAACTCTAGCTCTACGAGATCTTGGATGGCTTCGATATGTACTGTGCCGCCAGTAGGATTTCTTCTTTTGAGAGTTTTTACAATCTGAGTGGTTGCTTTTGCGACAGTTTCATGAATTCGGCTTGATGCAGCTGCATTACCCCCTTCTACAGCCAAAAATGCTTTTGTCATAGCTACTGCTATCTTGTCACCGTCAAAACTGGTTATTTTTCCGTTTCTTCTTATTACTTGCAGTTTCCCTAGATTAGAGGCATTTGTTTTATCCGTTTGGCTGGTATCTTTATCGCTTGGGGGGATAGCGATGTCTTCGTTGGTTAATATATTACGAGATCCAGTAATGTCAGCAGCCATTTAGCCTCTCCCAGTCGGTTCACATTTTTGTGAATATTTTTTTGTATTTTTGCTCGAGGTGGCTGATGTTGTGGTCTGAACTTCAAATACCTCTCAAATCACAATATATACCCTCTATGCAGTTAGTCAACCACAATATCTTGTGTAAAAGGCCTTTTAAAAACTGTTGACGAATTGTTAATAACTCAAAAGAGCTAAATTTATTATTATTATTTTCAATAACTTAGAGTTAGACGTATTTGCTAACCCTCTAATTGCAAATGATTTTTGTTCAGGACCTGGACATTGATGATTTTGATCTAAAAATTTTTTGAATCTTCTTTTATTTTTTTTGAAAATTAAATTTTCAATATAATTTCAATGGAACAGTAGATAATTTTGAGGTGACATGTATTTGATTTTTCGTCTTTTTTTACCTTTATTTAAAATTTTGAAAAAGTTAACTTGGAATCTTAGGGTGCATTTGAGTCTTTATTTTGTCGGTCCTGTAATATCAGATGTATTGAGTAACTTTCGGAGCCTATTCGATGAAATTGCAAGAGTTACAGGAAAAGTTCCTAGCCATACGTTCAAATAAATTATTTGAGATTTTCGTTGTATTCGTAATCCTTCTATCAGCATTGGTCATTGGCGTTAAAACTTATGATATTTCGCACATGGCTTTTGAGGCGATAGCAATATTAGACTTTTTGATCACATTATTTTTTCTTTTAGAAATAATAATTAGAATGATTGCCGAGGGAAGCTTACGAAGATTTTTTAAAAAAGGCTGGAATGTGTTCGATTTTACAATCGTAGTTCTGAGCCTCTTACCTATTCAAGATAGTGAAATGGCTCTTTTGGGCCGTTTATTACGTGTTTTCAGGGTTTTAAGGCTCATTTCAATAATCCCCGAATTAAGAGTTTTGGTAGAAGCTTTTTTGGCAGCAATCCCACGCATGGGCTATATCGCTCTGCTTATGTTTATTGTGTTTTACATCTACGGAGCTATGGGCAGCATGTTTTTTTCCGATATAAACCAAGATTTATGGGGCAATATTAGCATTTCTATGCTTACTCTGTTTCGGGTTGCTACATTTGAAGATTGGACTGATGTAATGTACGAAACTATGGAAATTTATCCATTGAGTTGGATTTTTTATATATCTTTTATTTTTATAATCGCCTTCGTCTTTTTAAATATGATGATCGGAGTTGTTTTAGATACTCTTCAAAGAGAAAATTTAGCTGTACAAAAAACGGTAGCTTATTCTGAGACTGGGCTTGAAAATGCGGACATAAAAAATCGAACTTCTCTAGAAAAAATAGATGAATTAGAGTCACTAGTGCTAGATTTAAGAAAGAGTGTTCAGTCTGAGAAAAATCAAAAAAAGAGATAAAAAATAATAGAGGTTCTTAAAATGTCCAATTCGCATGTATCTGAGCGAAAATTTATGCCACCCAAGTCGTTTAGAGAGGTTAAACCAAATACTTTTATTTACGAAAGACCGAAGACCATTCCACAAGATTGGTGTGAAGAAATTATCAGAAGATTTGAGGCAAACCCTGAACAACAAAATGAGGGGCGTATCGGCCAAGCTCGCGGATTAGATTCTGAAATTAAGCGGTCTATGGATTTGGTAGTGAGTGATAAAGAAGAGTGGAAAGATGTCGATAATCTTTTTTTTAGGTGTATGGGAGCAGCGATGAGTGAAATGAAACAAAGCTTTCCATTTTTTAGTGGCTCTTTCCGAGATTTGGGCTATCAGATACAGCGATACAACCCAGGCGAGTTTTATCATTGGCATATCGATGGCGGAAGCCATGATTTTGCAGATCGTCAATTGGTTGCAATTTGGTATTTAAATGATGTACCGATAAAGGCTGGTGGACGCACCCAATTTATGTATCAAAATGTGAATGTTGTACCCGAGGCGGGAAAGATGATTCTTTTTCCACCTTTTTGGACCCATGAACACAGATCTGAGACTCTCAAGGAGGGGCTGAAATATATTGCCACAACATGGGTTCTATTTCGTTGATTGCGTTTTTAAAAAATTCAAAGCTTGGCTCCCATTCGCTTAGCGATATCTGCTATCTGATTTTTTGGGGGGTACTCGTTTCTCTCATTAGCAAGGTAACTTGCCCACTCACTTGATTGTTGGACTAAGTGAGGGTCGGTATTGTGACACCCTAAGGTTCTAATTCGGAATTCACCAATTCTCCAGGGCCCTTCCCCTATTAATTTTCCTTTGATGATGTGTGCCGCTTTATCAGGAGTAGATTTATTCCAAAAAAGTTCAAAATATAGCAATCCCAGGGGATGCTCAAAGGCCTCAGCGATACATTTTTCATTTCCCGCTGGATCCCGTAAAACTAAAGGAGTTGTTATTTCGGAAATTTTTGTTTTCATACTCAACCGAAAAATCCACCTAAAGCTTCAAATCGTTGCCTACACACGAGGTCTCTATTTTCTTTAGCTTCTTTTTCATTTCCGAAGGCAGGCGATTGATCCCATTGTGCCGTCGCATGGTTGTAGATTGAGAACCTATATTGTCGACCCATTTTAAAAACAGCACTCACGTCTTTTTCCGCTTGTTCGAGGGCTTCTCCCATTCCAAGGCCCTCTGGAAGACCATCATGAGAAAAATTAAGTCCGGACCCGGATACTTGTGTTGAAAATTTTTCATTTGATGAAAATTTAAGTTCATGATCTCTTGTTTCACCATGCTCTGATAGCTCGAGACAATCGATATCAGGAAATTTATCCAAAATGTAACCGGCCATTAATCGACCTAACTTATGATCTTCATTTTCAAGTGCTGTTAATAATTTGTCTGCTGCAATCTGACCTCTTAAGTAATTGTCTGGATCTTCTACCCATTCTCTATTTACTTGCCAACCCGCATTCATATCTTGATCCATTTTTAAAAAAAAATCCGTAGCTTTTTTCAGGAATTCATCCGGCACATTTAATTCAAGAATTTTGTCAGATAACTTTACTTTGAGAATCACATTATTCTCCGATATTTTGATTTATCTTATATATTAGCTGCCATAATCCAAGTAAATACTTTTTTTTTATGTTTTTATTTCCTTGTTTATGTTGTTTCTTTAAATTAGGAATAGCAACTGGCTGTGAATTCATTATTATAGCGTCTGTATATATTGAAAATTAGAGGTAAAGATTTTGATAAAAATTACCAATCTATTAAATGAGGCTCAAATCGTTAAATTAAAAGAAATTTTATCTAGCGCTACATTCATTGATGGAAAATTAAATGTAGGAAAAGTTGCAAAAAGAGTCAAGGAAAACGAAGAGATTCAACAGGAACCAGAAATTATGCAGAGATTGCAAAGGATTATTATGAGCTCAATCGCACATAATTCAGAATTTCGTAATGCAGCTTTACCAAATAGAATGGCAGATTTTATTTTTGCTAGGTATCAACCTGGAATGCATTATGGTGATCATGTTGATGACCCCATTATGGGGGGAGGTAAATTAAGAACAGATATTTCCATGACAATCTTTCTAAATGAGCCAAAGGAGTATGAAGGTGGCGAACTCACCGTTACAACTCCATTTGGGGATCAGAAGGTCAAACTAAATGCTGGAGATGCTGTGATATATCCGTCAAGCAGCACACATCGAGTTGCTGAGGTCACTCAAGGAGAAAGACTGGTAGCCTTAACGTGGATACAAAGCTTTGTAAAAGATTCCGCAAAACGTGATCTTTTGTATGAATTAAATCTTGTAAGAGAGAATTTACTAGAAAATAGTCCAGAAACTGATCAATCTAAGATAATAGATCGTAGTTACGTAAATCTGTTACGCATGTGGGCAGATTTATAAATTTTTTTGCATGATCGTAAATATCTATTTTTATTAAAAAAAAAGATAAATATAGCTTCTTCATTTGGTTTTTTTTCAACTCGGCCCTGAAATTCTTTCTCTACTCCTGTAGGGTTAGGCGCATATTTTTCAACTTTGAGGAAAGCCATGTCAGTCAATACAACTAAGAATGTAACCTTTGCGCTAGTCGGCTTGATTATTGCAGCAGTACTAGTTTTTTGGATAATTAATAGCGATAAAGCAGACAATCAGACTGCTGGTACAGATTGTGGGGATGTTTCTATTGCAGATATGAACTGGGCATCTGCGGAATTCGCGGCACATCTAGATGCCTTCATCTTGAAACACGGTTATGGATGTAATGTAAAAATTATTCCTGGAGATACAGTGCCTACAACGACATCTATGGTTGAAAAAGCTGAACCAGATATTGCCCCAGAACTTTGGATGAACTCTGTTCGAGAAACTATAGCGCAGGCGAAAGAGGAGGGAAAACTGCAAATTGCTGCAGCGATCCTTAAAGATGGCGGAGAAGAGGGGTGGTGGATTCCTCAATACACAGCAGATAAGCACCCAGAGCTCAAGACTGTTCAAGATGTTTTAGACAGACCAGATTTGTTTGTTCATCCCGAAAACAAAAATAGAGGCGGTTTTATGACATGCCCAGCAGGCTGGGGTTGTGAAGTAGCTAATGGCAATCTTTCAAAAGCTTTTGAGTTTGATAAAAATGGTTTTGATTTGATTGACCCAGGTTCTGCCGCTGGTTTAGATGGATCTATAGCAAAAGCATATGAGAGAAATCAAAATTGGTTTGGATATTATTGGGCCCCGACAGCTATTTTGGGAAAATATCCAATGAAAAAGCTCGACTTTGCTTCTGATTATGATGCAAAGAATTGGGATGGGTGCATTTCAAAACCAGATTGCCCTAACCCAAAACGCTCCTCATGGACCGTTTCTGAGGTAAGTACAATGATTACAGCAAATTTTGCTCAATCGGCACCAGCTAGTGTCATAGATTACCTAAGTAAGCGTTCTTTCGAAAATAAAAGATTAAACGTAATCTTAGCATGGATGTCAGAGAATCAAGCTCCAGGTGCAGAGGGCGCAGAACGATTTTTGAAGGATCATGAAGAAGTATGGTCTCAATGGGTCTCAGATAAGGCAGTAGGAAGAATAAAAGCCGCTCTTTAGTGGCACTTTGGGCCAAAAATTTTGGCCCAATAAAAATTCAAAATATCCACAGGTACCAAATATGGCATCCGACAGTTGGTGGGAAGCGTTTCCACAAATTTCGAAAGAAACGCTTCGAGAAATACGTATTAATATTGATTCAAGTTATCGAGATTTTTCTCGCGAGTACGGACAAGCACTTGAGGATTTCTCTGATCCGTTATTGCAATTTTTAATTTGGCTAGAAAATCTCATGATTCTATCGCCATGGCCATTCGTTTTAGCAACACTCTTAGGCCTTGCATGGGCTGGAAGTAGGAGCATAAAAGTTGTTGTGGGAATTACAATTTCTCTGTCTCTGATCGGCATTTTTGGCATGTGGGAGGACACTATGCGCACCCTCAGTATAACTGCGGTCTGTACTTTAGTGTCGATAGTATTGGGTCTGCCTATTGGCATACTCATGGCTAAATCAAATGCTATTAGAAATTTTGTAACTCCGATATTGGATGTGATGCAAACTATGCCTAGCTTTGTATATTTAATACCTGTTGTAATGTTGTTAGGTATAGGTAAAGTTCCCGGTTTAATGGCAGTTGTAATCTATGCAATACCACCAATGATAAGACTCACCGACTTAGGAATTCGACATGTAGATAAAGCTGTCTTGGAGGCAGCAGAATCTTTTGGATGCACCTCTTGGCAAAAATTACGATATGTTCAACTACCTCTTGCACTTCCATCTATTTTTGCTGGTGTAAATCAAACCATAATGATGGCACTAGCTATGGTTGTTATAGCTTCGATGATCGGTGTAAATGGCTTAGGGCAACCAGTTCTCAAAGCAATTACCAATCAATATTTTACAATGGGGCTTATGAATGGGTTAGCAATTGTGGCATTAGCGATCGCATTCGATAGAGTCTCACAATCTTTTGGTAGACGTTTGCAGCATAGCCAAGATTAAAATGGCAAAAGTTTAAGAAGAAAATGATAGAAATAAAAAATTTATTTAAAATTTTTGGTCAAAATTCAGCATCGCTTATAAAAGAAGTGAAAGCTGGAATGACAAAAAAAGAATTACTCGACAAGCATAATCATGTCTTAGGCTTAAATGATATTAATTTATCATTCAATAAAAAATCTATAGAAGTAGTCATGGGCCTCTCTGGTTCAGGAAAGTCAACACTTATTCGTCATATAAATAGACTGCTGGAACCAACTAGTGGAGAAGTAATAATAGATGGAGAAAATATACTTAAATTCAAGAAGGCAGAACTTCGACTATTTCGACAAAAAAAAATTTCAATGGTTTTTCAAAAATTTGCGCTCCTGCCGCATCGCACTATCCTTGAAAATGTACTGTTTGGATTAACGATTCAAAATGATAAGACCTTAGATATTAGAGAGAGGGCACAATATTGGTTAGAAAGAGTAGGCTTAAAGGGTTTTGAGGAAAGCACCCCTAGACAGTTATCCGGTGGAATGCAACAGAGAGTAGGGTTAGCAAGAGCATTGGCTACTGATGCAGATATTCTTTTGATGGATGAAGCATTTAGTGCACTTGATCCATTAATAAGAACAGAAATGCAAGATATGTTGTTGGATCTACAACAAGAATTCAAAAAAACAATTATTTTCATAACGCATGATTTGGATGAGGCGTTAAAAATTGGGGACAGAATTGCTATCTTAAATGACGGCAATTTGGTTCAACAAGACGAGTCACATAATATTCTTATTCACCCTGAGGATGCATATGTGGAAAAATTTGTAGCAAATGTGAATCGAGCGAAAGTTTTAAAAGTAAAATCAATTATGACAAAACTGAATGGCGCGAATCTCAATCCTGGTAAAACGCCTTTGACGGTAAAAAACAGTGATACAGCGGAAGATGTTTTGAATTCGGTAGTGCTGAAAAATCCAAGTTTTATTTGGGTGGAGGATAAATTTGGAAAGCAGGTAGGTTATTTAAGTAGAGATGACCTTGCTGAAACTATTGGTAGGGATAAAAAATTAAATTAGCATTTAATATTACGAGGTTTTTATTTTTCCATATTCAATTAAGAGAACATGCGGATATGTTAGGCATGCGATTCCAATAAAAACAATTGCTAGTAAATCATTTGAATATGAAATTTTAAGTGATAGTGTTTCTCCCATCATAAAACCTAAAGCTATAGTAACAGCCATGATTCCCAAAACTACCGCTAACACTACCCAGGGTTTATGGGATGCTATAAGTTTAAGTTCATGTGAAAAATGCCTTGGACTATGCAGGAGGCAAAAGAAAAGTGTGAAATATATCAATGGATCAAAAATATACGCCGAAATAAATAAAACAAGTAGTTCTAGTATTTTCGTAAACTTAAAATTTGGTGATCTCAAGAAAAGCCATGCACAAGCAAAAAGAAAGCAGGTTGATATAATGAATATTAAAGAACCAATTTCAGCACCGCGTAAAAGGTAGGAGAAAATAATTTCTACACCTGTTGGGTCTAATTGAGCGGGCAAGCCCAATACAAAGAAACCATATGCAGTATTATCGATAATTTTGACATTATCCCAATCAGATCCGAAATGATAAGCTGAAATTATTAAGAATACACACAAAGACAATAAAGGAAATAAGAGCCAAAGATAAAAAGCTAAGCCTGAAATAGCTAAGTATCCGATTAGGAAAAAAAGTATTTTTATTTTAGATGGAATTAATCCCAATCTATGAGCTGTCAATGGATCCAGAGCTCCGTGGGGAACGCCAAATATCAAAATTGCCATGGCAGCAAAGATATTAATTATTTCCATTGGTTGCGCCTGATACTGCTAATTATGAAAGGAGTTTTTGGGACGACTAGTATGACTGATAAGGCAATTAAAAAATCGTTTTTAACCATAAATCTAGCAAAATGATCACCTGTTAGTTTTTCGCCTAACGTTAAAAAAATTGATGGTAAAGATTTAGGCCAATTTTTTACTAACCATAATAGTCTTTCATCCATCCAGCTTTGCCTTAAACTTTTTTTGTATTTTTTTATTGGTTTATTTTGGATCAATTTATCTGAAATCTCTTTAGCCCAATATTGGCTTGCTCTAAAGCTATACCCGGTTGAGGATCGAGCTAACCCACCTCTTACTCCTATAGGTATACCAAAATGCTGATTCTGTTCTTTATACCCCATAGGGATACATGCGGATTCGACTCTATCTATTCGAAATTTGCCTGAAATATTTGCATTACACCAATTTTTTACTTGATCCTCTAAATAATCAAATCGCTCAAGTGATTCTGAAAAGTCAGTATATTCAACTAATAATTGCTTAGACGTTAATGGAAGCAGATAACGAAAATTTAAACCATTTTTATCTGCTTTCATATCAGACATTAATTGAGGCTCTTTAAAGTTATGCTCTTCTTCACAGTTGAGCATCCAGCCAACGAATGTTTGTTTAATCCAGAAGTCTTCTTTTGCGATAGGCCTAGAGTCAAATATAAAGTCTGCCATAGGAGCACTTACTACATATTCCTCTCTTATTTCTACTTTTGAGTGGCTACTTATTTTATCAAATACCCTATCGAAGAACTGTTCTCCTGTTGATAGCCCATATAGGTAATCTATGCCCTTTTGAGTAAAGCTTTTTTGTTCATCTGAGAAAGACCAACTCGACCAGTCATAATCTGGATTCAAAAAAGACCTTTCCTTTTCTGTAAACCAAAATCCAAAACTTTTTTTCTTGAGATTGTGTATATTTGGATCACTAATTATAATTTTTCCTGGCAGATTTTTTTCTTTGCATAGCTGAGCTGCCAGTGATAAACCTGCGGTACCCCCTCCAACTATATGTACCCAATTTCGCATTTTACTTTTGATGCCATTTAAATTTTAATTCTTGAAGACACGGAGGAAGATTTTCATTTGGTTGATAAAAATAAAAGGATGGCGAAAATATAGACCGAATTATAGCTTTGAACGCCACATATGTTTTTCTTCTACTACTTGTAAAAACGCGGCCCTTCCAAATATTACACCCATGGCGATACTTTAAAATATGACCGATTTCTCTATATGCATGACTTGCCACAAGAATACCGAGCCTTACTCTCCATGGTAAAAAAACTAGACCCTTTGACGAATAATCATAAAAACTATCTGCCATTATAAGTAGATGTTTAACATTTTTTTTTATCAAATTCCTATTGTCTGGATTTGGATTTATTATTTTTTTTGGTTCCAAATTATCAATTTGATCACCGGGTAAGTATCTTCGATCAATATTTGCATCCTCTAAAACATCCCTGCAAATATTTGTTATTTGCATTGCAATACCCAGCGTTACAGCATAATCAAAGGCTCTTTTATCTTTTATCTCAAAAATGTCACACATCATTAAGCCAACACTACCAGCGACCTGATAACAATAAAGATAAAGCTCCCTCTCATTATTCATCCTTACGTTATCTAAATCACTCATCACTCCATCAAGTAGATCCAATAAAGCATACTTTCCTTCTGCGGATAAAACATTATGAACTTTTTTACTCCAGGGTGATGAAAAATCTTCATCTAGTAAATTTTTTTTTTCAATTGAAAGTTTTTTTAATGCTTCAGATTTATTTTTTGCAGTATCAGCAATATCATCCGTCTCTCTGCATATTTCGTAAAGTGAAGCAGCTTTCTTTAATTGAGATTGACTCATTAATTTTCCCGCGAAATAGAAAGTAACACCATATTGTGCCAAAATACTTTTTGACATTAGTTTAGACTTCCTTTTCTTTCGGCTTCCTGTACAAGTTCTTCAACAACTTTCGCTGACGAAACTACCCCTGGTAGACCTGCTCCGGGGTGAGTGCCTGCACCAGTAAGGTATAAATTTTTTAGCCCCTCAGCTTTGTTATGAAACCTAAACCATGCAGATTGAGTAAATAAAGGTGCGATTGAAAACCCTGCACCCATATGACTAAAATAATTCTCTTCAAAATCATCAGGCGTCATAGCAAAATCGTCTTCGATATTCTTTGAAAGGTCGGGTAAAAGATTTTTTTCTAAAGCAGCAATAACTTTTTTTCGGAGAATAGGCTCTTCAACACTCCAATTTATTTTACTCTGATTATTAGGAACGGGACATAATACATAAAAGCTGTCCTTTCCCGTAGGAGCAAAGGAAGGATCTGTTGCAGTAGGCCTATGAAGGTAGAGCGCAATATCATCACTTAATATCTTTTTGTGAAAAATATCATTTAATAATTTTTTATAGGTATCGCCCATTACGATTGTATGGTGAGCTACTTCTTGATATGACTTTGAAGTACCAAAGAATAAAACATATAAACCCATGGAAAGTTTGAAGTTATCTCGTTTTAGGCGAGTAGTGATTGGCATAAATTTTTTATCGATTAAATTATGATAGAGAAAAAGGGGATCTCCATTAAAAACAAAATGATCAGCTTCAAAAATTTCATTATTTTCTGTCTCTGCTGATTTAATAAATCTTTTTTCAATTATAAGGCGCTTTATTGGCGTATTAAATTTAAAGTCTACACCCGCATTTTTTGCAAGTTTCACTAACTCCTCTACTAATTTTCCTGTCCCACCCATTGCAAAGAAAATTCCATGTTTTCTTTCTAAATAATGAATGAGTCCGTAGATGCTTGTTGTATCGAATGGGGAGCCTCCTACTAATAGTGGCTGTATTGAGAATGCTTGCTGTAGTTTTGGATTTTTTAAATGTTTAGTAACTAATTGCCATACAGTTTGATCCCCCCTTAAGCTCATAAGTTTAGGAAGCTGCTTTATTAGTTTTGAAAACTCATGAAAAGGAACAGAAGCTAGTTGCTCGAATCCTATTTTATATATTTCATGTGATTTTTTTAATAATTTTTCGTAGCCTTTGCAATCGGACGGATTAATTTTACTTATTTCTTTTAAAGTATCCTCTACCGATCCCCCATAATTAAATTGTGTGTTATCGGGATATACAAATCGATACCATGGATTAAGCGGTTTAAAATCAACGTAGTCCTCTCGCTTTTTATTAAATAAGGAAAATAATTCATCAAATAAAAACGGGGCTGTTATTACAGTCGGACCTGCATCATGTTTGAAGCCATTTTTTTCAAAAACTTGAGCTCTGCCACCAGGATTCGGAAGTTTTTCCACCACAGTGACTTCATGACCATGGCTCGCCAGTCTGAGAGCAGAGGCAATACCCCCAAAACCTGCACCGATAACTACGGCTTTCGCCATTTTATAAGCCAGCTAATTTGTGTTTATGACCAAGAATGCTCAAAAAATCAGTCATAGTTTCATGACAATAATTTGGCAGATTAATCAGACTTTTTTCAATAGTTTCCTTATGCCATCGATACCGATCTATGAGCATTTTAGCTGAGGAATCATTATTTCTTGTAATTTTCATAAATACCCAATAGCCATTCAATTGAGAAAATTGGTCGGCAACTCTATCCTCAAAGTCATCTAACAGTTGATATGCGATACCAAAAGCGGACGTAACTTTTTTTAAATGCTTAAACATCTGTGTCTTTTCATTCTTTAATATCATTGTCAGCTCGAGAGGAAGAGACAGAAGTGGTCCGGTTTTGTAACTAACTATTCTTTCATATTCTTCGATTGTGGTAAGGTCGTTTTCCCCCCATGCACAATCAAGTTTTTGCCCGGCAGCGGTTTGACTAACAGCAGAATGCATTTGCTTTATTAAGGTTGGCAAATGTATTGAATCTGGAAAATTAATTTTTGAAATCTCTGCAAATGCCGAAGCTATTAAATCATCTCCGAGGCAAACCGCAGTTGGCATTCCGTAAAGGGACCAAATAGCTTCAGAGCTCCTTCGTAGCTTGTCACTATCCATGAGGTCGTCATGCAGCAAAGAAGCTTGATGCAAGAGCTCACAACTAACCGCAATTGCATTTCTTGATTCAATTGATAAGTTCGCCAATTTCCCACATTTAAGAGCTAGCTTTGCCCTAGTTCTTTTGCCACCACTTTTTAGGTGATAATTGAGAGCATCACTGAGCGATATTTCGTTTACTAGAGGACCAGCGCCGTAGGCGCGAAGACTAGTTTCAATTTTGGAAAGCTCATCTTTGGAAGATGACTGAACCGTCTCCATAATCCATCTCCAAAAAGTTGGGAGTGAACTCGTCCCTGAGTTCTTTATTTAGATCTTAGGCAGTGCTATCACTAGATGATGTTGCTGCGTACCAGATCAATAATCCAAAGGCAATCTTGTTAACTACGTCAGCAAGGTTGTAAACGATATTCAACATTTCCGAAGCAGACTGAGTAGGTGCTCCAGTTGCATCGACGTTTACGAAATACCCTAAGACATATCCTAACGGATAAATTGCCCAACCGATGGTTACTATCCAACGCATGGTTCCGTAGGCGCTTTTCACAGCTGGTGAGGCTTGATCTGCAGCCATTTTTCCAGCTTCTCCTGCAAAGATTTCATACAGGATATAAATCCAACCTAGGATCCCTATGCCGAACCCGACGTAGACATCGATATAACCCGCTTCGCCCAAGAATCCAGGAACAAGCATTACAAGGGTACCGATCAGGAGGCGCCAGAAGATGCCTGCTGAAGGGCTGCCAATTGCCCGAAGTATTAGGAAGAATTCGATCATTAACAACGGCACTGTAAGTAGCCAGTCAATATATCGATAAACGGTAGGTGTTTCACCAGTTGCTACCCAAACATCCCGCATATAGAAGTAATGCACTGCGGCAATGAATGTCACCAGAGCGGATACAACAAGGGAAGTTTTCCATTTTGCGCTGACTGCCTGTGTTTCCCAAAGGAAAAAGACTGTCGATGCCATGAGAGCCATCGAAATCAGCCAGAAGGAAATGCCCACAAAGTCATCAGACTGTAAATTAGCTGATGCAACCGCCGGCGTTGAGAGGGTGGTGAGCAAACCTAAAAATAGGAACTGCTTTGGCCAAAAAAGCTTTTTCATAAGTCCTCCAAAAGTTAAGAGTGCCGAGAAATCGGCAGAAGAGCGAGACATTTTGCCTTGGTTTTCTTATGGACAAAAAACTCGTCTCACATCTCCAACAGTGTTTTTAGCCTCCCCCAAAAAAAATCGCAACCTCAGATGTAAAATTTTTCTCTCGGAATGCGGCCAAAATGGCCAAAATTTCGATCAATTACGCTATAAAAAGTAATTGAATTTATGAGGATTTTTACCCCTTTTTTTGCTTGAGTTGGTAAAAAATTGTCCTAGACAGAAAAATTTTATTTTTTTTTAAAAAATTTCAGAAATTGGCAAATTTTGACAAAGATCCAAAAGATTGAGCAAAAAATGGAAAACATCAGATTTAGCTAAAATTCCAATTTTTTGGAAAAATCAGTGGCAAATTATTTTAATCGTGAATTTACTTTGTATTATTTCAAATTTTGATATTTTTACTGTCAGAAATTAATTTCTGTTGTTGCAATTGATATTCATTTCGTCTCGATTGATACATTTTCGTCAAAAGGCTTACCTCATTTTCCTCATATGGTCGAAGTCCACCCAATATAAGTTTTTTCTCTCCTGAGCCAATAATGTTTTCTTCGCTTATAAATTCAAACGATATAGTTACATATGCTCGTTTTCCAGAGATCGCCATTTTGCTTTTATTCAGTTTTATAGAAAGTTCTGGAAAATTAAAATGTTTCAAGTTAAATGCCATACTCTGATAAATAACGATCGGCCTATCGACATTTATCATTACGTTATATTTTCTAAACAGTGGCACTAAAATATCGGGAAAATTCTGTCCAGAGAAACCGACATATGCCCGAATAAGCTTTTCTATTGTGCTCTGATCAGTATTGAGACCTTCGCTTCTGCTAATTTTTAAATAAGTTTTTCCTTTTTTGTCATTCAGGCAAAAAGCCTTATTAAATTTATCATCTAATTGAAGAATTACATTAGCGCCAACCATTTCTGAAAAATGAATTTTCATTTGATGGCTCATTCCAAAGTGACAAAGAAGAACTGTAAATAGTAAGTCACCTGGCACACAAAACCTGCGATTACTTGGGTCATGCAGAGGATTAAAATCATTTGCTATCGTTTTTGCAAAATGACTCGCCTGATCAGGAGAGATATAAAGGTTAGAATTTTCGATATTAAAGTAGTTATTTAATGACATTTGCATTGTCCGAATAATGAAAATTGATTTTTTGTTTTATATTCTCAACACAAAAAAATCCGTAGCCTTTCAATTAAATTTTCGATAAGTTTTGAAAAATAGTAATCCCCGCTGAAATAACGGTGGAGGGAGTTTCGTGGATGCGAGCTACAGCTCGCATCTGAGTTGTTTATCAATATCCGCCTTTTCGAGCCACATAAGGCAATCCAGCAATACGATTACCTTGTTTAGATGGCGCACCGGGGAAAAGAACATAGAGGTCTTTTGAATTAACCTTTTTGCCCCAAACCTTCGCCATCCCTTTGTTTATTACTCGTTCCATTGGCTGCTCATTGTGCTCAAAAAACTGTTCACGGAGCCATTCAATTACGTCCCAATGCTCTTGAGTTAACTCTGCCATAGATTCATCAGCAGCTGCCAAAGCTATAGCAACATCTTTACTCCAATCTGAAACATTGACCAGATTGCCGTGTCCATCGGTTTCGATGGTCTGACCGTTGACTTCGATTGCCATTCTTCTTCTCCCCTCTACTTATTTTTGTTTTCTACTTGAGATCAATATTTTATGCTTAGGCGTAGCAAAAAATAAAAAGATCCCTCGATAAAGTACCAAATAAATCTCGATATATTATATTCGTTTATTACTATTTATTCATCTTCCTGTTTTTTTACTGCGTCGATGCCCTTGTGAGGTATGAAAATGCCGCATCCAAGGGTTTTGTGGCTCCCAAGCCCCTCTTGTTGAAGTCGAATTGAATCCTCAATGGACAGTTCAGCAAGCATTATGGACCTTGTTAGGACACTTCCTCCAGGGATTGATATTTCTTGTGTGATGCCACAAAGGGCTTTTTTTACTCTTACATCCCTTGATTTAAGGTCTTTGACAATTCTAACTAAGAACTTATTTTCATCTTTGTCCTCATTTTCCTCAAGTGCGATGTGCCTAGCGAAAATTGTGGTTTGCTTTGACAGTTTTTTTATTTTTGATTTTCCAATTGTTAATTGATTTCCATCGATAGAGATCGAAGCCTCGATGAGATTTTTATCGATTTCTTCTCGAAAGTCTCCAGGAATTCTAATCGTTAGTTTTGTGCGTTTCGATAAAATTAGTTTTTGCCCGAGTTTGGGGTCTGGCCTTTCCCATCCGTTTTGTGATCCGGCCATATGGATTGAGTGAATAGCGCATCTTTCATCAGTTTCTAAAATGGGGACTTTTTTTATGAGTGCTTCGCTTAATTCGTGCGCATGATCAACGGGAAGCTCTTTGCATTTTATATCGAAAACTAAATCGATAATTGCATCGGATACTTTTAAATTTTCTTGGTCATCTTCCTGCCAAAACATAAATTCTCTCAGATAACATTTAGTTTTTTATTTTAATTTTAGATTTCAGCTTGAATAGCATCTCGATCGATCCACCATTGGTCCTGCACTAAAACGTCAACAACATTACGGAGACGAACAAGAAATTTATCGGGATCGTTCAGCTCTAATCTATCTATCCATCCATCAAATTGCTCTTGTGTTTCAATCTTACTGTGTCGGAGCGCAACTTTGCCTAATAACTGATGAGCAAAAAAACTGAGCCTTTCTTTTTCAGGCCCATCCTCTGCTCTTACATCTGCAATAAAAGCTGCCGTCGCAGCACAGACAGCAGCACCATCTGAATTGTCAGGTGTATCGTCGATAACGTGGCTTAACAAATGGACAGAGATTTCCGGATCGATGGGAAAGGTAACTCCTATCCAAATTCCGTGACCCAATGCAACCAGAGAGTCTGGTTGGTCAGTTTGATAAGCGACATCGCAAGCATCTGCCGCTCTCTCCCAATCTTTTAATTGGGAAAATATCCCAAAGGAAGTAACAGCTAGGGGCCAAGCTTCCTCGCCTTTTTCCAAAATTTGCAATGCCCTGGCCATTTCTAGTTGAATTTCAGCTCTTGGGCTGACTTCATTTTCTGGCATTTTTGTTAAAAGTTCCCTGTATTCAACTAGCTTACCCTCGAGCTCTGCTTTTTGCCCAAGATCTTTTTTTACAGAATCAGCGGCAGTGTCTTTTAATGAAACCGGGTCGAAATAATCAATCATCTGTTTAATACCTGCTACTGAAAGCTGTTTCCAATTGATCTTCCCAATCTAGGGGAGTGTCTGGAAATTGAGGTTTAACATCGAAACGAAGATGCATTTCTCCTCGTTTCGCAAATTCTTTTAGAACTACTTTTAAATCGTCAAAACTTTGCATGTCCTGATTGGCTATCAATATTTGACTTAGGTAGAGCATAATAATTTTTCCGTATTTTATCTCGTGACTCTATTATGATATCTCGCACGATAAATAATTCGCTTATTATTTTCGTGATCTAAATCATTGAAGCTGGCTCGACGATGAAGAACATTATTGGATAAAATGCCTTGTCCGCGCTCCATTTTTAAATCAATTATATGCTTTTCGTCGCTGGAAAATATATTAAGTAAAAAATCCGAAGCTGATTTAGTCTCAGGGTCATCAGCCCAGATGACATTTTTTTTTCTTGTTGAGTATCTCATGTGTAGATTTAAACCATTATTAGACAAACTGAAAACTGGACCACTCACCCTCGGCCGTATAATTTTATTACCCTCAACATTTGCAGGAATTGTAAAAGCGTTTGGGCCCATTAAGGCTCTAATCCAGTTGGGATTCTCATCTCTGATTCTTATATAGACAATCTCATGATCTAAAATACTATTTTCGCCTCCAGATTTCGCAGGCTGATGACAGTAAAGAAGCATTCCATGAATTTCTTGTCCAGGAGGATTGTAATAACCGTCGCAATGCCAACCTATCTTTTTGTTGGTATACGGGATATAAGATCCACCCGTTGATTCATCTTTTACTGTTATTTCGGATATTCCACTATCCTCAGAACAAAGATTCGCATCGATATCATCTAGACCAAAACAATTCCCTAGAACGCGCAACGCAGCTTCTGGTTGTGTTGGTGGTTTGGAATATCTAAAAATAGCAAAATTGAATAACATACATTGCTCGCTCATCGCAGCAATTTCTTTTTGCGAAATACCATCCTCCGAATCGATTTTGATTTCAGTCAATTTCGGTAAATTAGATAGTTTTGATTCTCTCCATTTTAAATATTCGGATTCGTTTTCCAAATCGAAAGGGGATTTACTTTTGTAGTAAATTTTTTCTAAATCTGATTTTTTCATAATTCACACATAAAAAATAAGGTAATAAAATTCCTTTTTTTTGGAATATTGAACTTTCATAAATATCATTTTTCAAATAAATTAATGTACTAATATAAATAAAATTGGTCCTATAATAATGCATTGTGATTCAACATGTTAGCCTTGAGTGAAAAAAATAGACTTTTTTAGGTACTCAAAAATTGGGCGTAAACGAGACTCATTTTCAAGGCTTTTTGCTAAATAGGGTAGGCTATATATGACATATCGTGATAGAGACAGTTCTGGTCAATTGATACAAATTACTCGAAATTCTCTGTTACTTATTAGATCATTAAATGGTAATATTAATGTGTGGATGGTTTTTATACCCTCCTAAATTGATCTCATATTAGTCCAACGACTTCGGAGAAATAGTGACATGGCAATTGATAAGTATCCCACACCGATGCTGGATCAGCTTGAAGACGGCCCTTGGCCAAGCTTTATAACCGGTATAAAGCGTCTACGAGACGAACATCCCGATGAGGGAATTAACAAAGTAACAAATTCTTTACTTGGGCAGTTAGAACATTCTTATGAAACTCGAAAAGGATATTGGAAAGGCGGCACAGTTTCTGTCTACGGGTACGGTGGCGGAATCATTCCAAGATTTTCTGAGGTTGGTGCGGCATTTCCAGAGTCGAAAGAATTTCATACATTAAGAGTGCAGCCACCTGCTGGTAATCACTACTCAACAGAAATGTTGATGCAGCTTGCAGACAGTTGGGAAAAGTGGGGCTCAGGCCTGGTCACTTTCCACGGGCAGACTGGAAACATCATGTTCATTGGAACTGACACCGAACGCACACAACACTTCTTCGATGAAATAAACGAATACGGATGGGATTTAGGTGGAGCGGGTCCGTGTGTAAGAACGGCAATGTCATGTGTTGGGGCAGCGAGATGTGAAATGTCATGCACCAACGAACAGAAGGCTCACAGGTTATTGGTGAATAACTTCACTGACGATGTGCATAGACCAGCATTACCATACAAATTTAAATTTAAAGTTTCTGGTTGTCCCAACGATTGTCAAAACGCAATTGAGCGTGCCGACTTTGCCATGATCGGTACTTGGCGTGATGATATGAAAGTCAACGATGAAGAGGTGAAAAATTTTGTTGCCCACAAGGGACGCCAGTATGTAATCGACAACGTTATTACAAGATGTCCGACTAATGCATTATCGCTTAACGACGATGACTCTATTGCAGTGAATAATAGAGATTGCGTGCGTTGCATGCACTGTTTAAATGTTATGCCAAAGGCACTACAAGTTGGTGACGACAAGGGCGTTACTATTTTGATTGGCGGTAAAAGAACCCTAAAAATTGGTGATCTTATGGGCACCGTCGTCGTTCCTTTCAAAAAGCTAGAAGACGAAGATGATTGGGAATCTTTAGTTGAGCTTGCAGAAGAGATTATTGATTTCTGGGCTGAGAATGCTTTGGAGCATGAGCGATGCGGTGAAATGATCGAAAGGATTGGGCTTGTCAATTTCTTAGAGGGCATCGATGTTGAAGTAGATCCGAATATGGTCAATCACCCTCGCGAATGTTCTTACGTCAGGATGGATGGTTGGGATGACGAAGCAGTAAAATGGTTCGATCGTCAGGCTGAGGCTTCGTAGGTTTTTCGAAGCACAAAGAGAAGTTTATTTCGAAATAATTGAAAAGTGTTTTTCGATTAGCTGGATAAAAGTTAAAAGTTACTGGAGGCAATAATGGCCAAAGAGATGCGCGAACCGATAGAGACAGGGTGTCCTGATCCATTTCAGTACATGCACCCGTCAATGCGCCGCAATTTTGGGATGTGGTTGTACCATGAGCACCCAAGACCTGGTGTGCTTTTACACGTCGGAAAAAATGGAGATAAGCTTTGGACGATAAAGGCAGGTACCCAGCGTATTTTAGATGTATTTACCCTTCGCAAGCTTTGCAAGATTGCAGATGATTATTCAGACGGGTATATCCGCTTTACTATCAGATCAAATCCAGAATTTTTCGTAACTGAAGAAGATAGGGTAGAGCCTCTGATTGCAAAGTTAGAAGAAGCTGGTTTTATTGTGGGCGGTACTCAAAACTCAGTCACGACATTATCCCATACACAAGGTTGGTTGCACTGCGATATTCCGGGAACAGACGCATCTGGTGTAGTGAAATCGATGATGGATGAATTGATTGGTGAATTTAGAAAAGCAGACATGCCTAACAGAGTTCACATCACCACATCGTGTTGCCAAATCAATTGTGGCGGACAAGGAGATATTGCTATAAATGTTCAGCATACAAAGCCGCCAAAAATTAATCACGACCTTGTAGCAAATGTTTGCGAGAGACCTTCTGTTGTTGCTCGCTGTCCTGTTGCAGCAATACGACCTGCGATGGTTAACGGGAAGCCCTCTCTTGAAGTCGATGAAAAGAAATGTATTTGTTGTGGAGCATGTTTCCCACCATGTCCTCCAATGCAGATTAATGACGCAGAACACACAAAGCTAGCTATTTGGGTTGGTGGCAATCACTCAAACGCGCGAGGTAAGCCATCTTTTCAAAAACTAGTAGCAGCTGGAATTCCAAATAACCCGCCTCGCTGGCCAGAAGCCACTGCGATTGTTAAGCGTATTTTAAAAGCTTACAAAGAGGGGGCAAAGGATTGGGAGCGTATTAACGAATGGGTAGAAAGAATTGGTTGGCCAAGATTTTTTGAAGAAGTTGAGCTGCCATTCACTAAATATCATATTGATAACTGGCGTGGTTCGAGAAAGAGTTTGAACTCGTCCGCTTACATTAGATTTTAGAGAGATTCGAGGTTTTCTGGTATGAAGTTTGCAGTTCAAGTAAACGAGGGTCCTTATCAGCATCAGGCATCTGATTCGGCTTTCCACTTTACTAAGGCAGCATTAGAAAAAGGCCATGAAATATTTCGTATTTTCTTCTATCACGATGGGGTTTTAAATGGCACTAGACTCACAACACCGCCGCAAGATGACCGTCATATTGTCAACAGGTGGGTTGAGTTAGCAGAAAAACATGACCTTGATTTGGTGCTATGCGTTGCAGCTGCTCAAAGACGCGGTTTAGTAGATGATGGGGAAGCTGAGAGAAATGGAAAAGATGCAACTAATATTGCAGAAAAATTTCGAATTTCTGGATTGGGTCAGTTAGTCGAAGCTGCGATTCAATCAGATCGGCTAGTAGTTTTTGGCGACTAAGAAAAGGCAACATAAATGGCAGAAATAAAAAAATTTATGTATCTAAATAGGCGAGCCCCATATGGCACTATTTATGCATGGGAGTCATTAGAGGTTGTTTTAATTGGTGCTGCATTCGATCAAGAAGTTAGTTTGATGTTTGTTGATGATGGGGTTTACCAAGTTGTAAAAGGAGGAGATACCTCGGAGTCGGATATGAAAAACTTTATGCCTACTTATCGTACTCTAGGTGATTACGGAGTTAGACATATGTTTGTAGACCAGGCTTCTTTGGACGCCCGTGGTCTTACAAAAGAGGACTTGATAGAAGTTGAATGGGAAGATTGGGAGACTGAGGAAGAGGTAGATAATATTGTTGAAGCCGTGGATCCACAAAAATTTAAGGAACTGATGGCACAATCTGACGTCGTATTTAGTTTTTGAGGAAAATTTTAGAGTGGCTGATCTTTATACTGTGAACAAGTCTCCATTTGAAAAAAATTCGCTGGAGGCAGTTATTAAATTTTCAGGAGACGGAGCTTCGATTCTTCTTTTAGAAGATGGTGTTTACGGAGCCGCAAAAGGAACTGAATTTGAAAAATTAATAACAGGGAGTGAAGGAAAAAGTTTTTATGCTTTGAGGTCGGATTTAAAAGCTCGAGGCATATCCGAAGACCGATTGATCGATGGTATTGAATTAGTGGATTATTCGGGTTTCGTTGATTTAGTAGAAAAAACTGACAAAGTCCAGGCTTGGCTTTAGTCACTAGTTAATAAACACATAGAGGAAAACTAGGAGATAGCATTATGGGGATCCAAGTAGAGGGTAAAGAATTTGAAGTTGATGAGGAAGGCTACCTGGCCAACATAAACGATTGGGTTCCGGGTGTTGCCAATGTCATGGCTGAGCAAGATGAACTCGAACTCACAGATGAGCACTGGAGCATCATAACCTTTTTGCGTGAATATTATGAGGAGTATCAGATAGCCCCAGCGGTGAGGGTACTCACGAAGGCGGTTGGAAAGAAAATGGGCAAAGATAAAGGAAACTCTAAATATCTTTATGGGTTATTCCCTTACGGCCCAGGTAAGCAAGCATGCCGATATGCTGGTCTGCCAAAGCCAACTGGTTGCGTTTGATAAGGTCTCAATATCCGGGGCTTACTCCCCGGACTTTGAGAGAAAGTTACATTTGCAGAGTTAAGAGGTCTACAGAGATATGTCATTCCTAACGATGACATTTGCAGCGCTGTTTTATTCTGCCACTATCTTGTTGGTACTAGGCCTTGCGCGAAAAATTCACTTGTTCTGGAAAACTCCTGCACCTCTAAAAATTCCCACTACGCCTGCTCCTACGACGCGTCGAGGGGTCTACTTAAGAATGTTTAGGGAAGTAGTTTTTTTTGAAAGCCTCTTTAAATCGACTAAATGGACATGGCTATTTGGATGGCTTTTTCATATGGCTTTATTTGCCGTTTTGTTTCGTCATTTGCGCTACTTTACAGACATAGAGTGGGTAATGTTTATGGTGGCTGTAGTAAGTCCGCTTTTTAAGTACCTCGCTTTTGCAATGATTATAGGACTGCTAGGACTACTCGCCAGAAGAGTTTTTGTAGACAGGGTTCGGTATATTTCTGCACCCTCAGATTTTTTAATGTTATTTCTTTTATTAGGAATAGGTGTCAGTGGAGCAATGACTACTTTTGTAGTCCATACAGACGTAGTGGCTGTCAAATCATTTTTCAGACATTTAATGATGTTTAATTTTGAGACAATGCCAAACATACCCACTGATCCGTTAATGGTAATTCATTTACTTTTAGTTGCCCTTTTGATGATTATTTTTCCAATTAGCAAGTTGTTGCACGCGCCAGGCGTATTTTTTAGCCCTACTCGTAATCAAGTCGACAATCCGCGTGAACGACGCCACTTAGCTGATTGGGCACGTAAACTTGAAGAATAGGTATTAGAGAAAGCACACATGGCAAAAGCAGAATTTGAAATACCAGAATTGCAGGAATTCCCAGAGGTTCCACCTATTGAAATAGGTGCCATGTCTCACTTGTCTCCTTTTATTGCCAAAGAGTTGCATCAGGAACCACTCGGATTTCCTGCTGAATTAAAAGAAAATTGGCAAGATGATGCTATAGAACATATGGGAGAGCTTTTGGGGAAGTATCGTTCCCTGCAGGTCTTCCTGGACTCTTGCGTAAAATGTGGCGCATGCACAGACAAATGCCACTATTATTTGGGCACTCAAGATCCCAAAAATATGCCTGTTGCCAGACAAGATTTGTTACGAAAGGTTTACAGGCGGTATTTCACATTTGCTGGTAAGTATTTTCCAAAACTAGTCGGAGCAACCGATCTCACAAAAGAAGTATTAGATGATTGGTATAGTTATTTTCACCAATGCTCCCAATGTCGAAGATGTTCTGTTTTCTGCCCATATGGAATAGATACAGCGGAAATTTCTATGGCAGCTAGAGAAATTATGGATCGTATTGGCCTTGGGCAAAAATACTGTAATGAGATTATTGGTAAGGTTTTCAAAATTGGTAATAATTTAGGACTTCCTGGGCCAGCTCTTGAAGATACACTCGAGGGATTGGAGGAAGATGTTTTTGACGAAACAGGAGTAGAAGTAAAGTACCCAATTGACCAAAAGGGAGCCAATATTTTGCTTGTGACTCCGTCAGCCGATTTTTTTGCAGAGCCCCATGTCGATGGCTTAATTGGATATGGAAAAGTATTCCATGAGGCTGGAATACCCTGGACTCTTAGCACCAAAGCATCTGAGGCAGCTAACTTTGGAATGTTTATTGGTTCATATGAAAATATGCGAAAAATATCGATGCGTATCCGGGAAGCTGCTTTAGAGCTTGGAGTCAAGAGAATTGTTTTTGGTGAATGTGGACACGCGTGGAGAGTAGCTTACAGTTTCTTAAATACACTGGCTGGGCCATGGGATTTTCTAGATCAGAGATATCCGGTGCCTCAACATATCTGTGAATTTACATATGACTTGATACAGAGCGATAAAGACAAGCCTCAGGGCCAAAAGGCACTGAAATTTGATAAATCTCTCAATGATGAAATGGTGTTAACTTTTCACGATTCTTGTAATGTTGCACGCGCTACACGAATGGGAAATATGCCAGGCGGGCAATTTATAATACCTCGTGAAGTTATAAAGGCAGTTTGTAACAACTATGTAGATATGGAATCTGGAACAACACATGAGAAAACCTTCTGCTGCGGCGGCGGCGGCGGTTTACTTACAGACGATTTGATGGAACTTCGTGTAAAGGGAGCCAAGCCTCGAATGGAAGCTTTAAGCAACGTTATCGAAGAATTTGGTGTTACAAATATGGCTGCTATATGTGCTATCTGTAAAGCACAGTTTACAAAAATTTTACCTTACTACGGTATGGGGATGGATATGATCGTAAGCGTTCATCAGTTAGTGTCGAACGCTATACAGCTTACTAGCGTAACCAGTGAGCAAGAAGAGGCAAATGACGAAGAACAATCAACCGAGGAGGATGCGGCATGAAAGCTCAGTCTCGGTTTGTTAAAGATAACAGTGAAGGCTTCAAAAAATCTTCACTAATTTTGAAAGGTGAAGGAGCAATTTACCATGGCTACTCCTAGCGATAAAATGAAGGAACACTCTTGGCGTCGATTTGAAGATGGCAAGAATGAGTGGGGTTCCTGGACCGATAAGATTTTTACTGCGGACGAATCTTATAAATGTCCAACTTATATTCACAAAACTCCACCTTGCCAAGGGTCATGCCCATCGGGAGAAGATATCCGAGGTTGGTTAGCGGTAGTTAGGGGTCAAGAGAAGCCAGCCGAAGGGATGGAGATGGGTGAGTATGCCTTCAGAAGATCAACAGACGCTAATCCTTTCCCTTCAATGATGGGAAGAGTGTGTCCGGCCCCTTGTCAAGACGGCTGTAATCGTAATGAGGTTGAAGATTTTGTTGGCATAAATTCGGTGGAGCAATGGATTGGTGATAACGCATTAGAGCATGGGTATGCATTTGAAGCAGGACCTGAAACCGGTAAGAAGGTAGCGATTATTGGAGGTGGTCCAGCTGGGATGTCAGGAGCCTACCAATTAAGACGGAAAGGACATGGAGTTACTGTATTTGAATCCCAACCAGAGTTGGGCGGGATGATGAGGTACGGTATTCCAAACTATCGTATTCCTCGTGAGAAACTTGCTGGTGAAATTGGCAGAATCGTAAACATGGGTGTTGAGGTAAGGACGAGCTCCCGTGTTGGTGAGGACATTACTATCGAACAACTCGAGAAGGATTATGACGCAATTCTATGGGCAGTCGGTTGTTGGACTGGTAGAGGATTATTTTTGGAAGAATGGGAGGGAACACCTAATTGTGTTTCAGGGGTAGCATTTTTGAAGGCCTTCAATGAGGGCAGAATGAAAGTTACTGCAGATAAGGTTGTTTGCGTTGGTGGAGGTGACACATCAATAGACGTTGTTTCGGTAGCACGTCGTTTGGGCACCATAGAACATACCAACCCCTCAGAAAAACCTGAGTATGTCGTACATAACGACGACTGTGTGCATGACTCATCGGTCAATGAAGAAAGTCGTGGTGCTACAGTCACACTTACCTCACTTTTTCCAAAAGATAACATGACTGCCGCGGAACACGAGGTGCATGATGCGTTACATGAAGGCGTAACTATTCTAGATGAGGTAATGCCCGTAGGCATTGAGAAAGGTGAGGATGGACGTGCTGTTGCTTTAATCGTCGCTAAGTGCACGATGGAAGGTGGGCGACCCGCTCCTGTTGAGGGCACAGAGCAGCGCATAGAAGCCGACCTTATTGTTTCTGCTATTGGACAAGGTGGAAATCTCGGTGGGTTAGAGGCCATGGACAATGGTAAGGGTTTAATAGATTCGGATAGCTTTTACCAAGTGCCAAACAAAGAGGGACATTTTGTTGCTGGAGATATTATCAGACCTCATTTGTTGACAACCGCGATCGGCCAAGGCTCTGTAGCGGCAGATACGATTAACGAGTACCTAAATAATCAGGAGTTAAAGAAACGACCAAAGGTTGATGTACATCATTTTCAATTAGATTCAAAGCTCGAAGAAGCTGGATTAACGCCAGAAGAATATGATTCTTCTGGAGATCAGCGAGGAACCAGTTCTTCGAAATATGCGGTTCATAATTACGAGGACCGATCCTTCGCAGAAATTATTCCTCATGATGAGCTCTTTTTAGGTCATTTCGAGTTTACTCCTCGTGTCACTCGTAGTGAAGAAGTGCCCAGCTCAGATGATGTTTTGGGACATTTTCAGGAAAGAATAATTGGATTAAATCAGGATCAGGCCGCCGAGGAAGCAAAAAGGTGTATGAGTTGTGGCATGTGCTTTGAATGCGATAACTGCGTAATTTTTTGTCCTCAGGATGCGGTGTACCGAGTGAATAAAAATGAATCTACAACAGGACGATACGTAGATACCAAATATGACCGATGCATTGGTTGTCACATATGTTCTGATGTATGCCCCACCGGCTACATAAAGATGGGGCTTGGTGAGTAAGCATGTTCGTTAGAACTTGTTTTAAATTTTGATATCAGTCAATAGCAGCTCGCGAAGAAGGCAAATGTTTAGATCAGGCACCAGCCTTACAATTTTGGTAGCTGTGTTTGTTAGCTTAAGTGCTTATGCAGGGCAAACTCAGTTTGGCGTTGCAGTTAAAGGTAGCGCCATGGCTGACATGCTGACCACATGTGTCGCTCCAACACCATTTATGCGAAGAAATCACTATGAGTTGATTAAGCATCAGCGGGAAATCACCGTTGTGGAGGGTATCCGTAAAACCGATAATAGTTTAGCCGGTTGTGTTGCTTGTCATTCGAATAAAGACACCCATGGAAATTTCGTTCCAATCAACGAAGAAAAGCAATTTTGTTCTACATGTCATCAGTATACCGGTGTCATGATGAATTGTTTTAGTTGTCATGCCGCAACGCCGAATGAGGCTAAAAAATAATATGTCTCAAGAAAATAATAACAAGATAAAAAGTTGTCCGCTCACTTATGAAGAGCGTAATGTCAATGAAGATCGTAGAGACTTTTTATCAGTTACAAGTAGAGCTGCTGCAGCAACAGTTGTAGCACCTGGAGTGTTTCTCTCAAGCATTGGACAGGCTGCGCCTAGAGAAGAGGCGGTTACAGAGGCTGTAAGATATGGGATGCTAATTGATACAAACAAATGTTCTGATGGATGCACCGCTTGTGTCGAAGCTTGTGATGAAGAAAATGGTATGAATGATTTAATAAAGCCAGAGGGCGCGAGCGATGAGTTGTGGGCAGAGCAAAAGCCACGATGGATTAGAAGTGTCAAAATTAAGGATAACCTAACCGGACAAGTTACGGCTCTTCCATTAATGTGCCAACACTGTGAACATCCTCCATGCTGCGATGTTTGTCCAACGGGGGCTTCGTTCAGAAGGGCCGATGGAATAGTCATGGTTAATAGACATACTTGCATCGGGTGTAGGTACTGTATGATGGCCTGTCCTTATAAGGCGAGGTCATTTATTCATGAAAATGTAAAATTTAAGTTAACAGATGTCCCACGCGGAAAAGGTTGTGTTGAGAGTTGTACCTTCTGTGTACACAGACTTGATAATGGTGGAACCACCACTGCATGCCAAGATGCTTGTAGTTCAGGAGCAATAATTTTCGGAGATTTAAAAGACCTTAATAGTGAAGTGTCACAGGCACTTGCAAAGTATAGCAGTACTCAATTAAGAGCTGATCTTAAGTTAAATACAGGTGTGCGTTATCATGGTATTTAAATCAGAAGGTGGCGTTATAAAATAATGAAAAAAATATACTATCGAGAATGGGGCATAACTAGTCCAAAATACTGGTCTATTCTCGGTATTTTGGGTGCAATAATAGGGTTAGCCGGATTAGCTACTTTGCATATGGAGCATGAGGGGCATTGGGTCACAGGAATGACAAACCAAGTTGTTTGGGGTCTTCCTCATGTCTTTGCAATTTTCTTGATAGTGGCTGCCTCGGGCGCCTTAAATGTAGCTTCTATAAGTTCGGTTTTTGATCAAAAAATGTATAAGCCTTTAGCTCGGCTATCAGGTCTGATGGCAATGACTTTGCTGATAGGCGGACTCTTAGTTTTGGTATTAGATTTAGGTCAACCTGCCAGATTAATAGTTGCAATGACTGTATATAATTTTAAGTCAATTTTTGCCTGGAATGTTCTTTTATATGTCGGCTTTCTTGGAATCGTAGCCATTTATTTATTCACAATGATGGAAAGAAAAGCAAATCGCTTCACCAAAGCAGCTGGAACTTTTGCTTTTGTATGGCGACTTATCTTGACTACTGGAACTGGATCTATCTTTGGATTCTTAGTTGCTCGACAGGGATATGATGCTGCCATAATGGCCCCCATGTTTATTATCATGTCATTCGCTTATGGATTGGCGTTTTTTCTATTGATGCTAATGTTTATATTCAATACTGATGATAGAGAGATAGGTGATATGGTTTTAGCAAGATTGAAAAGATTACTGGGAGTTTTTACATCCGCTATTTTTTATTTTGTTCTCGTGTATCACCTAACAAACCTTTATGGAACTGAAAATCATGAATATGAGGCGTTTATTTTAATAAATGGTGGAATTTACACTGCATTGTTTTGGATTGGCTGGGTTCTTATTGGTCTACTCGTTCCAATGGCTATTCTATTTTACAAGCCGTTTACAAAGTCTAGGGCAGCACTAATATGGGCCTGTATAGCGATACTAATGGGCGGCTTTGCCGCGATGTATGTAATTGTTGTCGGTGGACAAGCTTTCCCGCTTTCTATTTTTCCAGGGCATACAATAATAGAATCAGGATTTTATGATGGCATTAATGGAGAACCTTATGCGTATACGCCAACTCTAGCAGAATTTTTGTTAGGCATAGGTGGGATGGCTGTTACCATAATTGCGACATTAATTGCTGTCCGCCTACTTCAGTTTTTACCTACATCACTTTCAGATGATGCTCTCAGCGAAAAACCAAATTAGTGAGCATTTATCCTTAAATCCAAGCTCACTCTGTTAGCGCAACTGAGGATGAAACATGTCCAATTTATATATCTCAGCCGCAAAAAAATCATCCGGAAAGACTTCTATTTCAATAGGTATATGTGGAGCTTTAAAAGAGCAAGGATTTAAGATTCAGTCATTCAAAAAAGGCCCCGATTACATTGATCCTTTGTGGTTAAGTCAGGCATCTGGACAGCCATGTTACAACTTGGATTTTTATACCATGCCCATAGAGGAAATTCTTCAAACATACTCGTCTTTAGCCTCTCAATCTGACATTTGTATTGTTGAGGGAAATAAGGGACTTTATGATGGAATAGATGTTGAGGGAAAATTTAGCAATGCTGAATTATCAGTTCAACTGAAGACCCCAGTAATTTTAGTTCTCGATGTTGAGGGGGTCACTAGGGGTGTTGCGCCTTTAATTCTTGGTCACTTGGATTTTGATAAGAATGTAAATATAAGTGGAGTTATCTTAAACAAGGTTGGCGGCACTCGTCATGAGAAAAAACTCCGTATGGCTATTGAGCATTATACAGATGTTGAGATTATTGGAATGGTTCAGCGTAATAAAAATATAACAATTGATGAGAGACATTTAGGATTAGTTCCGAGTAATGAGTTAAGAGAAAGTACTAATCTGATAAAATCAATTTCTCATCAAATTTCCAATGAAGTTGATTTGAACTTTCTTATTGAGTTGGGTGAAAACAAAGTAACAGAACCTAATAAAGTTTCGATAAATAAAAAATCTAATAAAAAAGGGGATAAAATTAGAATTGGATATGCTAAAGATTCTGCTTTTGGATTTTATTATGCTTCAGATTTAATAGCCTTAGAGAATGCTGGAGCTGAATTGATTCCTTTTAGTCCCCTTAATGATAAGAATTTACCAGAGGTAAATGGACTTTTTATTGGCGGAGGTTTTCCCGAGACTCATTTAGAAAAACTTTCTAAAAATAAAGAAATCGGACAACAAATCGTAGATTTTATAAAAAATGGTGGTCCTACTTATGCAGAGTGTGGCGGTCTTATGTATTTAAGTAGGAAAATTATTTGGAATAAAAAACAAAGTGAAATGCTTGGAGTAATTCCAGCAGATGTTGTAATGCATGATAGCCCTAAAGGAAGAGGATATGTTTTACTTAATGAATTAGAGGGTCATCCTTGGCCAGGCGGCAGTAAAATACCTGCCCATGAGTTTCATTACTCAACATTGGAGAACCTAGATAAAAATATAGAATTTGCATATCAGGTTGAAAGAGGTTTTGGGGTTAATGGTAATTATGATGGATTATTACTTTATAACTTACTTGCTAGTTATTCTCATTTGCGTGATACCTCTAAGAATCAATGGGCTCAAAGGTATGTGGATTATATTCGCAAGCATATGGGTTAATGTACCGAATAAAAGATTGGAAATAAGAAATGTTTAAGGTCACAAAGTCTGCAGCAGATCAAGTAAAAAATGCCGCTCAGCAAGGTGGATCTGAGGGGATGGCATTACGCTTAGCTGCTCAAAAACACCCAGATGGCACGTATGAATACATGATGGGTTTTGATGAAGTAACTGAGGATGATATTAAATTTGCATCAGAGGGCATCAACATTATCATGGCTCCAGAATATGTACCTCTTTTAGATAAAGCTACTCTTGATTATGTAAAACTTGAGGAGGGGGAATTTCAGTTTATTTTTATAAATCCAGATGATGCAAATTACTCCTCAGTTTCGTAAGTAATATTAAGAAGGAATATTTTTTATTATGGACCTTTCTCCAGAAGATTCTTTAAGGCTAAATGTGCTATTGGCCAATCAACCACAAGCAATTCGGATTAATGAGTCAAGTATGATTGTCTACGGACTCTCTGATCAGGGAGAAGCAAAAGTACAATTAAATCCAAATTGTAACGATGAGCAATATATAAAAAGGGTTAAAGAATTAATATCTGGCCATGTTCTTGGCTCACCAGGTGGCTATCCTATTTATCTAAGAAGGTGGACTCGAATGGGTCAAATGAAGGATGAAAGCCTGGAACAATTATTGGTTCTTGGCGAGTCAGAGGCCGTTATTGCGGCTGTATGTGCCCAAGGCTTGACAAATGAGCTGGCTCGTCGAGCTTGGTGGGCTATGGAAGACTCAGAAAATGCTAGGCAAATGTTAACAAAGGAGGCTGTTTGTAGCGGTTCAATGGGTCCAATTTTAGCAGAATATCTCGTCGAGCATCTTCCGTTTGAGACTGAGCCTGATAAACAAGTCGAAACTGTTCGCTTGGTATTACAAAAAGGTTTACTAAATGAAAAGAAAACCCAAGATCTATGGAGAAAGGCTGGCCGTAAGCCCCCATATTTTGTTGGTTTCCTTGCCACGCTACCTGACTCTTTACCGGAAAAATACAAGGAACACTCTTTATTTAATAAATATTCAAAACAATTACAAAAATTAGAGGAGGACGGTAATCTTATTGCTGGTTTGCTGGGAAGAATTTTATCCGATAATGGCCAGTCTTGGATTCAAACCTTGCATAAAATTTTACGAAAACCCTCTAATCAGGACCTTATAAATATTACCTTTGATGAGGTAGCGAAGTATTTCTCATCGATTAGAGGTTATTCTGTGGATCATACGATTGAAGAGCTTGGAGAGGAGGCAATCTTATGGTTAAAAAATAAGAATGCCCAACAGATTATGGAATTAGATGATTCATTTAGGGATCCTATTATAGCAATCAGAGTACTATCTGGACTTAGTTATGGCGTAGTAAGGCCTATTTTTAAAAATACAACCGCAATTGGTAGTTTAATGCGCAAAAAGTTATTACCAGTAATGCAGCAAATTTTTAAGCATTTAGAATCTTTAGCGCAAAAGAAATTAATTTAAATAATAAAATTTTTACCTACTTCTTTTCCTTACTCGAGTTTTAATTTTATAATTTGTAATACTTGGCATAATCTTCGAATATGGCATTAAAGAGAATTTCCCAAAAAGATTAAGTGCAGCACTTAATGTTCCAGCTACATCTGGAACCGACTTTTGATTTTTTGAAATTGGATCTAGGAGAGATTTTATTCCCCTTAATCCGCCTACTTGTATACGCATGGCTTTTCCATGAGGAAGGATACCTTTTCTGTTATCTGTTTTGAGTGAAAATTTCGCATGAGTTCTTAGGAGCTCAAGGACTTGTGCACAATTATTATGAGATTTATCACAGAGGCATTGGACTCCTTCACGTTCAGCAATACAAAATTTTTCTGCTTTAGAACAATTGCATTGATTTATTAGTATACTTTTTTCGAATAAGCATGCTCGTTCATTAAATTCGCGATAAGTTTCTCTAAATGCATCTTGATCCATATCAGACCTATTTTTTTACATCTTTGGAATTTTCTAGAATTTGATCTAGTTCCCCATTTGTATCTAATTTTGCTAAATCATCAAATCCACCAATATGCATTCCATCAATAAATATTTGAGGAACGCTCCGTCTTTTACTTCTCTCTAGCATTTCACTTTGACGTGAATACTCCAGATCAATACGAATCTCCTCCCAGATAAGACCCCTCGACTGTAATAATAATTTGGCTCTTACGCAGTATGGACAGACAGCTGTCGTATACATCTCTATTTTTGGCATTTCCAGGTCTTCCCTCATTTTCCGATTTATCCTATCAGCCCGCTAGGTTTTTAGCATCTAGAACTTTAGGTTTAGAGTAGCTTTTTTTCGTTATTTTTACTTAAACTAGGTATAAAATATATAAAATTCTCATTTTTTACATTTATTAAGATCACTATATTTATGGAAAATCAAAATCTAGAGAGTATCTATTTAAAGGATTATAAAGCTCCTCAGTTTTTTATTGATAGAGCGGATCTAAAATTTGAACTTTATGAAGACGAAACTATTGTCACCTCAAAATTACATTTTAGAAAAAATTCAGAGTCACAAAATTTTAACAATACTATTCATTTAAATGGAGAGGAATTAGAACTTTTATCGTTATTTTTGAATGATAGCCCCATGGAGGAGGATAAATATTCTTTAGATAAAAATGGAATTTATTTAAAGAATATGCCAGAAATCTTTACACTCGAAAGTAAAGGAAGAATTTTTCCGCAAAAAAATACCGCGCTTGAAGGCTTGTATAAATCAAATTCATTATTTTGTACACAATGCGAGGCAGAAGGTTTTAGAAAAATTACATGGTTTCTTGATCGACCAGATGTAATGACAAAATTCTCAGTTAGATTAGAGGCCGATAAAAAAAAATTTCCTACTCTTTTATCAAATGGAAATTTTATAAAAAAGGGCGCTTTGGTTAAAAATAGGCATTTTGTAGAGTGGCATGATCCAATTCCAAAACCATGCTATTTATTTGCAATAGTGGCTGGCAACCTTTCTTCTATAAATGATTCTTTTCAGACGAAATCAGGGAAAGTTGTTGATTTAAATATTTATGTCGAACCTGAGAATATCAATAAATGTGAGCATGCAATGAAGTCCTTGAAAAATGCTATGCGTTGGGACGAAGAAAATTATGGCAGAGAATATGATTTAGAAATATTTAATATCGTGGCAGTTAATGATTTTAATATGGGTGCTATGGAAAACAAAAGTTTAAATATTTTTAATAGTAAGTATGTACTAGCTTCAGGTGATACAGCTACAGATAGTGACTACCAAGGTATAGAGGGAGTTATTGGCCATGAGTATTTCCATAATTGGACAGGAAATCGAGTGACATGCAGAGATTGGTTTCAGTTATCTCTAAAAGAGGGCTTTACTGTCTTTAGGGATCAAGAATTTTCAGCAGATATGGGATCATCTGATGTAAGACGAATCGAAGATGTAAGATTATTAAAAGCTTACCAGTTCGCTGAAGATGCTAGTCCGATGGCACATCCTGTTAGACCAAACTCATATATTGAAATTAATAATTTTTATACTGTTACAGTTTATGAAAAAGGAGCAGAACTGGTTCGCATGCTGGCTAATATATTGGGGCCAGTATTATTTCGCAAAGCGACTGATTTATATTTTCAATTATTTGATGGAAAAGCTGTTACAACGGACGATTTTGTAAGTTGCATGGAAAAGGCATCAGGGAAAAATCTTACTCAATTTAAAAATTGGTATGATTTTTCAGGAACTCCTATTGTGCAGGTTAAAGATAAATATGATGAACAAAAAATGGAATATATACTCTCTATGAGTCAATCTATACCAGATAGTTCTGAGCAAAAAAACAAACCAGCTTTTCATATTCCCTTTGCTATTGGATTAATAGATAAAGATGGAAAAGATTTGATAAAAAATAAAACAAAAATGCTTGAAATAAAAAATAAAGAAGAACTATTTGTATTTGAAAATATAAAAGAAAAGCCAACACCTTCTTTACTTAGAAACTTTAGCGCTCCAGTTAAAGTTAATTATAAATATACTGATGATCAATTAATAAAATTAATGTCCTTTGATAGTGATGGATTCAATCGTTGGAATTCAGGTCAGGAATTATTGTTAAGAAATATTATTAGATTAGTGAAAATTTTCCAAAAAGAGGAGTCTATTGATTTACTTGCGTCTTTTAATTCCACAATAATTGCTATGAAGAAAATTTTATGTAATGACCATCTCGACGATGCAATAGTATCGGAAATGCTCACTTTTCCGAGCCTAAATATGATTGAAGATCATATGGACGAAATTGATATCGATAATATTCATAAAGCAAGAGAATATTTAAAAGAGCTTATTGCAATAAAATTAAAAGAAGATATTTTACTGAGATATGAAAAAATTAAAGACAATTCAAAAGATGAAATTAATTCAAAAGAGATTGGAAAAAGAGCTTTAAAGAATACTTTGCTTGATTATTTAATGCTTTTATCTACGAATAAAAATATAAGGAAAATAATATTGGATCATTACTTTAAAAGTAAAAATATGACAGATAAAATAGCAGCCCTTAAATGCATAGTTCATGGTAATTTTTCTGAAAAAGAAAACGTATTAAAAAATTTTTTAGAAGAATGGAGAAGAGACCCATTAGTCATTGATAAATGGTTTACCGTCCAAGCTACCGCAACTTCAAAAAATGTGCTTGATGATGTAAAGAAACTAATGGACTCCGAATTATTTTCGATAGAGAATCCAAATAGAGTTAGAGCTTTAATTGGCTCCTTTTTGAGTGGAAATCCCTTAAGATTTCATTCACGAGATGGATCTGGATATAAATTTTTACTGGAACAGATTTTGATTCTTGACAAAATTAACCCACAAATCGCTGCTAGATTGCTTAGAAATATGGCCAGATGGAAAAGATACGATAATGTTAGGCAAGGCTTGATGAAAGAGGTATTAGAGCGAATAGTATCAGAATCTACATCGAGCGATGTTTATGAGATCGCATATAAAAGTTTAAAATCATAATAAAAAAAACTATACAAAGCATAAAATCGGTGGGGTTAAGAAAATTTTTAATAGATTACAATGAATGATTTAAAGAGGATGAAATATGAAAAGTTTATTATTAGTGGCGCATGGCAGTCGTCGAGTAGCCTCTAACGATGAAGTAAGAGAGCTCACCAAGACCTTAGAAAAAAAGTCTGGGTCTGAATATGGATTTGTTGATTGTTGTTTTCTTGAGCTTGCTGAGCCTTCAATTCCAGAGGGTATACAACGCTGTATTGATGCTGGTGCTTCGGAGGTAATAGTTTTGCCATACTTTTTATCTGCGGGCAGGCATGTTTTCGAGGATATTCCTACTGAAGTAAAAATAAAGCAGGATGAATATCCAGAAGTTAAAATTTGTATATCAAATTATTTGGGAACATCACAGGGCATTACCGATTTGCTTCTTAGCGCCGCTCAAACTGAATCTTCCTTACATCAAGCAAGTTAAATTTAAAATTTGACCTATAGTTACTTATATGAATAGTGCTTTGACTCTCTTTTTCCAGTAGAGCTTTGTTTTCTACGCAGGACCCTTTGCATGATGACCCCCTCAATTTTCCAAGATAAGCCATCAAGATAAATTTCCGGATACATATCATTTAAAGCTATGAGACGCTCACCTTCATCATCCTTAATGTACTGCCGGAACCACCTGGTGTCCTCAACCATACACATGATAAACATACCTGAAGCACATTGCCCTGATGGCTCTATTGTTATAATGCATCCATCTGGGAACTCTGGTTCCATGCTATCTCCAAGCACTTGCAAAGCAAATGGTTCTGATTCGCTACATGATGATTGTTTTGTTATTTCGCTATTTGCCACAACACTTTTATCCAAAATATTTTAAAATTAACCGTTACGAAATTAATGTATAAACTTCAATCTTTATTTAAGGTAATAGTATCATGGCTGAAGCAGGGATAGAGCAACCCCAAGTTCATAAAGACCGTCGAGATCTCTATAATCTAAAGCGAATATTGCCATTTTTATTGGAATTTCGGGGTAGGGCTTTACTAGCGCTTGGATGTCTAATACTTGCAAAGGTAGCAAATGTAGGAATACCCGTTATTTTGAAGGACATTATTGATTACTTTGAATCTGTAAATGTTGAGCAAGTTATACTCACTTTGCCTATTACTCTTTTGGCAGCTTATGGCGCTTTAAAATTTGTAGCCGCTTTATTTAATGAATTGAGGGACGTCGTTTTTGCAAAAGTCCGATATCGGGCAATGCGCCGACTTTCAACAAGTGTATTGAAGCATTTACATTCATTGTCTTTAAGGTTTCATTTAGAGAGGAGGGTAGGTGCATTAAGTCGTGATTTAGAGAGAGGCACTCGTTCTGTAAGTCATATCCTTAACCATCTAGCTTTTAGCATATTACCTGTACTTGTAGAGTTTTCTTTAGTGGCTTTTATCCTGTTGAAAGAATATGACTGGACATATGCACTTGCGATGTTTAGCTCTATAGCAATTTATATATTTTTCACTTTTTTTATTACAGAATGGCGGATGGACTTCAGACATAATATGAATGAAGCAGATTCTCAAAGTAATTCTGTCGCCTTTGATAGTTTAATAAATTTTGAAATGGTTAAATATTTCAATAATGAGGATCTTGAGCTACGTCGTTATGATAGGTCTTTAAGTAAGTGGGAGCATTGGGCTTTAAAGAGTCAATCTTCTATGTCAATTTTAAACTTTGGCCAAGGAGCGATCATTGCTATAAGCGTCACAATAGTGATGATCATGGCAACAAATTCAGTGATAAAGGGAGCAATGACAATTGGTGATCTTGTTCTAGTAAATGCATTTTTGTTACAGTTATTTATACCTTTGGCTTCTCTTGGTGTAGTTTATAGGCAGACAAAATATGCACTTGCTGATATGGATTTAATATTCAAATTATTAGATACAAAACATGAGGTATCTGATAATCCAAATTCGAAAGATTTAAAAATAATCAACGGGGATATTTCTTTTGATAACGTTAATTTCTCATATCAAGAAACTAGACAAATTTTATTTAATCTGAGTTTTAAAATACCTGCTGGAAAGAAATTAGCAATAGTAGGTCATAGTGGCGCAGGTAAATCTACAATAACTCGCTTATTGTATCGATTTTATGATGTTGCTGATGGCAGTATCAAAATTGATGAGCAAGACATTAGAAGTATTACACAAGAAAGTTTACATTCGAAGGTTGGAATTGTTCCTCAAGATACAGTTTTATTTAATGATTCAATACTCTACAACATAGCATATGGAAAACCAGATGCCCCCTTTGAAGATATAAAAGAAGCTGCATCCATGGCGCATATTCTTGAATTTATTGAGAAACTACCAAATGGCTGGGATACAAAAGTTGGCGAGAGAGGCTTAAAGCTATCAGGTGGCGAGAAACAGCGTGTTTCGATAGCTAGATCGATACTAAAAAAACCTGACATTTTAATTTTTGATGAGGCAACATCATCCCTTGATAGCAAAACTGAAAAATCTATATTGAGGACCTTAAATGAAGTATCTTCAAATATTACAACAATGGTTATTGCTCATCGCCTTTCAACGATTATTGATGCAGATAAAATAATTGTAATGAAAAATGGCCAGATAATTGAAAGAGGTACACATGATGAATTATATGAAGCCCAGGGCCATTATCGTAAAATGTGGGATTTTCAAAGAGAAAATTTATAACTTAAATTTCCGGAGAAATGATGCAAAAATTGGAGGGTGAAATTTATTTAGTTGGCGGTGCGGTTCGCGACAAAATTCTTGATATTCCCGTCACTGAGCGCGACTGGTTGGTAGTGGGAAGCTCGATTGAAGCGATGCTAAATGCTGGTTTTCGTCAAATTGACGAGAGGTTTCCTGTTTTTATTCATCCAGAAACTAATGAAGAATACGCTCTTGCTCGACGTGAAAAAAAAGTAGGCCCTGGGTATAAAGGATTTGAATTTGATTGTTCAAAAAATGTAACTCTTGAAGAGGATTTAAAAAGACGAGATCTGACCATAAATGCTATGGCTATTGATAGTTCTGGCAATTTGGTCGATATTTTTAATGGATTGAAAGATATTGAATCTAGGAAGCTACGTCATATAAGTGAATCTTTTGGGGAGGATCCATTAAGAATTTTCCGAATAGCAAGGTTTGCATCAAAACTGGGAAAACAAAATTTTAGATTGGCTCATAGCACTCATAAAATTATGTTATCTATGATAGAGAATGGAGTGATAGAAGAATTAACTTTGTCTCGCATTAATAAAGAAATGAATTTAGCTTTTGAAAGCGAATATCCTTGGCGCTTTTTTGAGGTTTTACAATCATGCAACGGCTTATATGAGCTTCTACCAGGATTATCTGAAAAATTAACCTCTGGACATACATCTTCAAGGGATGGAATATCGATACATGCTTTAAAGGCCGCATGTAATTCTTCAAAAAATATGGCAATAAGATTTGCAGCATTGTTTCTTCAAATTTCCGAAACAACTGAAGATATAGTAAAAGCTTTAAATCCAGATAAGTCAAAAATAGAGATGTTGAAAAATTCTCGAGAATTTTTAGATGCTTTTACTCAAGATACTGATGCAATTCAGGTGTTTTCTGTTTTGAAAAAATATCAAATTTGGCATAAGGAAAGTCAGTTTTCAAATATTGAAAAAGTAATTCAATCACAACCAAATTTAAAAAATACTTATGAAAAATTACAGAAAATAAAAAAAGCTATCTTGGCTATTAATGCTGAATCTTTGGCAGATAAAGATATTAAGGAGGATTCATTAGGGCGGGAATTGAACAATGCGAGGTTTCATGCTGTAAAAGCAATTATTGAAGACTGAAAAATAAATTTCTTGGGTTTAAGGTAATCTCTATTTTAATTCTGTTCCTTGAATCACCGGTGAAGTAGCCCCTTGATCCGAATCTTCTGGAACATCGAACCAAGAAAGTTTATCTTGCAATTTCACAACTTCTCCAACAATTATCAAAGTAGGAGCCTTTGGCTGTTCTTTTTTTGCGATTTCTGGAAGGGTGCTAATGGTTCCTGTAAACACCCTTTGTTTTTGCGTAGTCCCTTGTTGCACTAATGCTGCGGGCATAGATGCTGGCATGCCATGTGATTGCAATTCTTTACTAATAACTGGCAAACCTTTTAGGCCCATGTAAAAAACAATGGTTTGAGAAGGCTGAGATAGTTGAGTCCAATTCAGATTCATTGTGTTGTCTTTTAAATGCCCAGTTACGAAGGTTACCGATTGCGCATGATCTCTGTGAGTTAAAGGAATTCCGGCATAACTAGCGCAGCCAGCAGCTGCTGTTACTCCGGGTACAACTTGAAATGGCACCCCTTGCTCTGCAAGGGTATCAATTTCCTCGCCCCCCCTACCGAAGATAAATGGGTCACCACCTTTCAAGCGCAAAACTCGAAAACCATCTTTTGCCTCATCTGCCAAAAATTGATTTATTTCTTCTTGGCGCATAGCGTGCTTATCACGCTCCTTACCGACATAAACTCTCCGAGCATCGTGTCTAGTCATTTCTAAAATTGGCTTAGCCACAAGTCTGTCATAAACAACTATGTCTGCTTGTTGCATTAGTCTGAGGGCCCTAAAAGTAAGTAAGTCAGGATCCCCCGGTCCAGCTCCCACGAGATAAACTTCACCCATTCCAGTATGAGAGCTACTTTTTTCTAATTCTTTCTCCATAATTTTTTCTGCTTTTTCCATATGGCCTGAAAAAACATGTTCAGCCACACTCCCTTGCAAAACAGAATCCCAGAATCGCCTTCTGTCAGCGCTGTTGGAAAGTGTTTTTTTAACTTTATTGCGGAATTTATCTGCGAGACTTGCGAGACGACCATATCCATGGGGAATCAATGATTCTAGTCGATTCTTCACGAGTCTGGCCAACACTGGAGAGGCACCTCCTGTAGAAATTGCTGCGATAACTGGAGAACGATCGATAATCGAAGGCATTATGAACGTACCATCAGACGGGTTGTCTACGACATTTACTGGTAAATTAAGGGCTCTTGCGTCTAAGCAGATTTTTTTGTTTACTGATTTGTCATTTGTTGCCGCAATTACAAGAATGGCTCCCTTAAGTTGATCATTTGAATAGGTTTTTTCAATTGTTTCAATTTCACCATCGTCTCTTAATTTTTTAAGACTTTCACAAATTTTTGGCGAAATAACCCTTACTCTGGCTTGTGCTCTCAAAAGAAGAGACACTTTTCGGCTTGCGACTTCGCCGCCGCCAATAACCAAACAAAGCTGTTGTTTTATCTCAAAAAAAATTGGTAAATGTTGCATTTAATCTCGTTTAACGCAATTCAACCAGGATCTAATTTTCCCTCATAACGCGGCAGATACAAGCATTAGTTTTAGTTCGTTAGTTGAATATATGATGAAATAATAATATACTATTTCTTTGGAATATAGGTACAGACTTGAATTTTAGAGGTTTTGAGGATGTTAGTAAAAGAAATTGAGGTGGGTGAACTTAATTCTCGTCTTTCGGCAGGCGAGGACGTTGCTGTTTTCGACATACGGAAGGAATCTGAAGTAGCTCAGGGTATATTGCCCTATGCTGAGCACCTAGCGATGCACTCAATACCTGCAAGTCTTGACAGCCTTCCCAGGGATAAAGATATAGTTTTATGTTGCAGAAGCGGCGCTAGATCGTACCAAGCTTGCAATTTCTTGACTCAACAAGGGTTTACAAACGTTTTGAACTTGAAAGGTGGAATAGTCTCCTGGGCACAGCGAGGATTTGAGATTGTGGTACCTGAAATGCCTCAGGCAAGCAATTTCCAATAATTTAACTAATTATCATCCTTGCATTTACAAGACTCTTAGAAATAAAATCATACTATAATTTACTATTTCAAAGGACATCGCTTCCTGGAGGTTGCAAATGGCTGAATTTGATCAAGAACTAGATGCGTCGGGCTTAAATTGCCCTTTACCTATTCTTCGTGCAAAAAAGACTCTTGCGGGCATGGATACGGGGTCTGTGTTGAGAATAATCGCTACAGATCCTGGTGCAGTAAAAGATTTTGAAGCATTTTCAAAGCAAACTGGCAATGAATTGATGGCATCTGGGGAAGAAGATTCGAAATTTACTTTCTTGATTCGAAAAGCTTAACCTATTGCCTTTTGTCTGATATAAGTTGACTTAACATCCTTTAACCGAGGACGTCAGGTTGAATAACAAAAAATTAGCTCTCATTGTGTCTAAGGGCACTCTTGACGCAGCATACTCACCCCTTATTTTAGCTTCTACAGCTTCTGCGCTCGGCTATGACACAGAAATTTTCTTTACTTTTTATGGGCTCCAACTTCTTGAAAAAGATTTAGATTTAAAAGTTTCCCCTATGGCCAATCCAGGTATTTCAAGTGCAATGGGATTGGGGGATTGGTTGCCCAGTATGGTTTCAGCATTTCCCGGTTTTGAAACAATAATCACTTCGAAAATGAAGAAGAAGATGGCCGAAAAAGGCATAGCTAGCCTGGAAGAATTGCGAGACCTTTGTCAGGAGGAAAATGTAAAATTTATTGCTTGCCAAATGACAGTTGATTTATTTGATTTGGATACCTCTACGTTTATCAATGGCGTTGAATTTGCTGGCGCTGCTCGTTTTTTTGAATTCGCCGGCGAATCGGATATCTGCCTATATATTTGATATTTGTTAAGTATCTGTTTCATGATTTTTTTTCACAATTAATTTAACATAAAGTTTACTAAATAGTTATAATACATAGTGTTTTTTAAATTTAATTAAGGGGAAGGCTAGATGGCGGATCGCAGATTACAGGTGTTTCATACTGTTGCTCGCCTTCTAAGCTTTACAAAGGCAGCTGAAACATTGCACATGACACAGCCAGCAGTAACTTTCCAGGTTAGACAGCTGGAGGAATATTTCAATACACGTTTATTCGATAGAACTCATAATCGCATTAGTCTTACAGAAGCTGGAGAGAGAGTCTTTAACTATGCAGATAATATATTTGAATTGTACTCTGAAATGGAAAATGCTGTATCCGAAATGACTGGTGAAATAAGTGGATCTCTTACAATCGGAGCTAGTACAACAATCGCAGAATATATGCTACCAGCTTTGCTTGGTGATTTTCGTAACCAATACCCAGAAGTTAGCATCCATTTAAAAGTTGCAAACACTGATGGCATTGTTTCAATGGTAGAAAACAATACTATCGACTTAGGTGTTGTAGAGGCACCTGTAAGTAATAAAAACCTTGTCGTGGATAAGTGTCGTGATGATCGATTAGTAGCTATAGTTCCCCCTGGGCATGAACTTGCGCTTAAACCGAAAGTCGCAATGGAAGAGCTTCTTGAGTACCCATTTATTTGCAGAGAAGAGGGGTCGGGTACACGGGAAGTTATAAGTGAATTTATTTGTAATACTGATGCTTGTCGTCATGCAATGGAGGTAGCAATGGAGCTTGGCAGTCCAGAAGCCGTTAAAGGTGCGGTTGAGGCGGGAATGGGAATATCGGTGGTATCTAATGCAACGATTCAAAAAGAATTACGTCTAGGAACGTTATTAGCATTGCAGATTGACCCCCCTTTGGAACGCCCCTTCTCATTTGTCCATCAAAAACAAAAGTTTCGCGTTCGAGTAATGGAAGAATTATTAGAATTTGCTCGAGCATATTGCCAAGCAAAAGATGATCAATAAATCTCATAGGCCATTTCATGCGGATAATTACTGATTGGTTTAAAAGGAATTTCTCGGATCCTCAGATAGTATTTTTAACACTTGTTCTGCTCTTTGGTTTTGCCATTATTTTAACAATGGGAGACATGCTTGCTCCTGTGCTTGCAAGTGCTGTAATAGCATATTTGCTGGAGGGCTTGATGGTTATCCTAGATAAAAAAGGCATATCAAGATCTTTCGCGACCCCCCTTGTTTTTCTTATTTTTGTCCTCTTTCTCTCTTTAGTCCTATTTGGTTTACTGCCAATGTTGTCACAACAGGTTTACCAATTTGTACAAAATTTGCCCATTATGATTGGAGAGGGGCAAAAAGCTTTAATGACTTTACCCGAACGCTACCCCGAGTTCCTATCGCCGCAACAATTGCAAGAAATTCTTGATGCTATACGCGGAGAAATTGCAAGTTTTGGTCAACAAGTAGTATCAGTCTCTGTCTCTTCAGTGGTCGGAGTTTTGACGTTAATTGTTTACTTGGTGCTCATGCCGATGCTAGTTTTCTTTTTTATAAAAGATAAAGACAAGATCCTTCGTTGGTTCACAAATTTTCTCTCGGGAGAGAGAAATTTAGCTAATACCGTATGGTTCGAAGTCGATAAACAAATTGCTAATTATGTTAGAGGTAAATTTTGGGAAATAATGATCGTATGGGCAGCGAGTTTTGTAGCTTTTAAGTTTTTTGGTCTACAGTATGCGATGCTATTATCAGTTATAGTCGGATTATCTGTTGTGATCCCATATGTAGGAGCAACCGTTGTTACAATACCAGTTCTTATGGTTGCATGGTTTCAGTGGGGCTGGGGTTCGGATTTTATATGGGTAACCATTGTATATTTAATTATTCAAGCTCTCGATGGTAATGTTTTAGTACCTTTATTATTTGGTGAGGTGGTCAATCTTCACCCAGTAGCTATTATAGTGGCAATCTTAGTCTTTGGCGGAATATGGGGGTTTTGGGGAGTCTTTTTTGCTATTCCTCTTGCTACTTTAGTGAATGCTATTTTACGAGCTTGGCCAAAGCAGTCACAAAACGTCATATAAAGAGATATTCGTAAAAGATATGCCTCTTTTAGAGCTTCGAAAAGTATCCTTATCGTACAGTCAACCTCCTTTGCTTGATTCGATCTCAATTATGATTGAGAAAGGTGAGAGAATTTGCTTAATTGGAAAAAATGGTGAGGGTAAAACTACACTTTTAAAAATAATTTTTGGTGAACTTCTTCCTGACAGCGGAAAAAGAATTTTATTGAAAGATTTACAATTGGCTTACTTGCAGCAAGATTTGAATACGAATCTTGAGGGAAATATTTTTGATATTGTGGCTGATGGATATGGAAACATATCGAAGCTTTTGAAAGATTATGAAAAAATCAGCACAATACTTGAAATTGAAAAAAATAAAAAAAATTTAGATAAATTAATGGATATTCAGGAGGCCATAGAGTCTTTAAATGGATGGGAGATTCGACATCAGGTTAATGAAGTACTAACGAAGATGGAGCTAAATTCAAATGAGGATTTCTCATCTTTATCTGGAGGCATGAAAAGAAGAGTTTTATTAGCACAAGCTTTAATAAAAAATCCCGATTTATTAATTCTTGATGAGCCAACGAATCATCTCGATATTGAATCAATTTGTTGGCTTGAAAAGTGCTTAATAGACTGGAAAGGGGCTGTAATTTTTATTACACATGATCGAAATTTTCTCAAGAAGATCAGTACAAGAATTATCGAATTAAATAATGGAAAAATTAAGAGCTATGCTTGCACATATAACGAATATTTACGCAGACGCTCTGATTTTGAGCATTCTAAAAATTTAGAACTATCCCGTTTCAATAAAAAATTATCAAAAGAAGAATCATGGATAAGGCAGGGTGTAAAAGCTAGAAGGGCACGAAATGAGGGAAGAGTAAGAAAATTAAGTGAGATGCGAAAAAAAGCTGCCGAAAGGCGGAGAAATCAACACCCAGCAAAATTGAAAATTTCAATAGCAGACAGGCCAGGTAATTTGATTTGTGAGATCATAGATGCATCTTTCTCCTGGGGTAAGAGAAATATCTTAAAAAATTTTAGTGTGTCTATTCAACACGGAGAAAAGATAGGCATTGTTGGTCCAAATGGTTGTGGAAAGACTACTTTAATTAATTTAATACTTGGCGTAATAAAACCTGATAAAGGACAAATTAAAACTGGCACAAAAATAGAGATAGCTTATTTTGATCAACAGAGAGAGAGCCTCAATTATGATGCAACAGTCATTGATAATATTTCTAATGGTGCGAGTCATGTTGAAATAAATGGAAAGAGAAGACATGTAATAGGCTATTTAGGCGATTTTTTGTTTCCTCCAAAAAAATGCTTACAACCAATTAAATCTTTGTCTGGGGGTGAAATAAATAGACTTGTTTTAGCAAAGATATTTTCTTATCCAGTAAATGTATTAATTTTAGATGAGCCAACAAATGATTTAGATCTTGAAACATTAGAATTGTTGGAAGAATTACTTATTGATTTTTCAGGAACAATTTTTTTGGTAAGTCATGATCGAGAATTTTTAGATAATGTTGTTACTAGCTTAATAGTTTTTGATCATTCCGGCGGTGTTTATGAAAGCATAGGCGGCTACAAAGATTGGGAGCTTTATCAAAAAAAAATAGCGTCAAAAAAAATTCATTTAAAAGAGGAATTTAACAAACAAAAAAAAATAAATTTAAAAAAGAAAAATAATAAAAAGCTTAGTTATAAAGATCAAGTTGAGCTGGATAATTTGCCGAAAAATATAGAAAATTTAGAAATTGAACAAAAAAAGATTCAAGAAATATTCTCAGATTCAGAATTGTATTCTCTTCAGGGCGCAGAAAAATTAAAGCAACTTTCCATAAAACTCAAAGAAATTGATAAAACTTTAGAGACATATTATCAACGTTGGGAGGATTTAGAATTATAATATATTCTTTAGTAATTCAAGGAAATTACTTAAGTGCTTCATCCATTTTTTATTATAGTTAAACAATTACAAAATGAAATTTCCAACTAAATACGATCTTATTCTTGAAAAAATTGATGCTATCAATCCAATTGAATACGCTAAAACTCGGAATTTTAAAAACGGATCTGTCACCAGGATATCGCCATATATATCCCGAGGAATTATTAGCACGCAACAAGTAATGTATCGACTTTTTGAAAATGGCTTCTCAATAAACAATTCAGAAAAATTTATCCAAGAACTTGCATGGCGTGAATATTGGCAATATGTCTGGGAAATTGAAGGAGAAGGCATCAATACTGACCTAAGGCAACCACAACCTTTTGTCAGAAACTATAAGATCGCTAAGGCAATTATTGAAGGAAGAACAAAAATCGATGCTGTTGATGAGGGTATTAGAGAGCTATACTCAACTGGATATATGCATAATCACATGCGTATGTATGTTGCATCAATATCATGCAACTCCCTTGGTAATCACTGGCTATTACCTGCAAAGTGGCTTTATTACAATTTGATTGATGGAGATTGGGCAAGCAATGCATTGAGCTGGCAATGGGTTTCTGGTAGTAATTCTCATAGACCATATCTAGTGAATCAAGAAAATATAAATAAGTACTTTGAAACAAATCAAAAAGATACTTTTCTTGATACAAATTATGAAAATTTATCGGATATGATAATACCTAGCAATCTGCAGGAGTCGACAAATTTAGAATTAAATACGGACTTACCAAAAATTTCTAAATTAGCCCTAAAACATAATTGCAAAACCCTTATTTATAATTACTATAATATCGATCCACTGTGGCATAAAAATGAGGAAATGAATAGGATATTGTTATTAGAACCATCTGTGTTCAAGGATTTTCCAATTTCACTTAAATGTATTGAATTTACTTTAGAGGCCGCAAAAAATATAGAACGAATTCAAATTTTTGTCGGAGAATTTGATGAATTAGTAAATCTACTAGAAGGTTCAGAGATCATATTTAAAGAGCATCCTCTAAATAAACATTATAAGGGTACCTCTGAAAAAAGAGATAAAATATTTGAACTAGACGGGAATTTTAGATCTTTTTCAGCTTTTTGGAAAATTGCGAAAAAACAACTCACAGATTAATCAATCCCTAGAAACTTAAAAAAAGCCACTGTCCTAAAATATAGAACAATGGCTATTTGCATTTAAGCAGCATTATTATTAGAGGAGCTAACAGAAGATTCTGTATTATTAATTTTAATACTCCTTGGTTTCATTGCTTCTGGCAACTCTCTTTCTAAATCAATATGTAGAAGTCCATCAGTATAATAAGCATTGGAGACACTAACATAATCTGCTAATTGAAATGTTTTTCTAAAACTACGATTAGCTATTCCTCTGTGAAGATATTTTAATTCTCTTTCAGGTTCTGATTTTGAGCCACTTATGTAAATTTTATTTTCCTTCACCTCTATTGCAATCTCACTAAGGTTAAATCCAGCAAGCGCAAGGGTTATTCTGTATTCATTTTCACCTACGGCTTCAATGTTGTAAGGTGGATAACCACTTGATTCAATCCTAGTTGCTGTTTCTAAAACATTAGTAAATCGATCAAATCCGATTGTAGATCGGAATAATGGTGAAAAATCTATCGCTGTCATTTTATTGTCCTCTTAATTAAGCAACACTCTTGTAATACTCATTGAGTCATTACGGTATAACTTTAATATGGGGACATTTTAATTTTTTTCAAGAAGAAGCTGATTCAAAGCCATCGTACTAAATAAAAAATACGTTGACTTTCAGACGATATCGATGGCCCATAAACAATAGCAGGATGGAGGTTTTTTGCTTTATCTGCACTATCTTTGGCCATTTCTTGGCTAGCCATGATCTGAACGCACCCCTCTGGAAATCGTTTCCTTGTTCTCTTTGGTGTTTTTATTAAAGCGGGTCTTTCAGCGAGTGATTTGGATTCTGGATCGATAATTATATTCGGCATATTTGTAGTGAGTCCTAAAAAATAAAGTAAAAACAAAGTTTAAAAAGAGAACCATGGTTGCCTATATATCTCATTCATTTTATGGATTTTAAATAAGCTGTTAACATACAATAAGGGTTTGAGGGTAAAAAAACGAGTTTTTTATGGATATAGCTGATATTAGAAGAGAGTTCGTGTACTCAGGTCTTTCCAGATCTGATTTGCTAGATGATCCAATTAGCCAGTTTGAAAAATGGTTTATCGAGGCAAAAGATAGTAACTTAGAAAATGTAAATGCCCTGAGCCTCGCTACTAGCGGCAACGATGGAATGCCCGCTTGCCGCACGGTTCTTCTGAAAGGTTTTGATAAAAATGGCTTCGTTTTTTATACGAACTATGGGAGTAGAAAAGCGAAAGATATCGAAGAGAATCCCAAAGCTGCCTTATTGTTTCATTGGCTGGAACTTGATCGACAGGTAAAAGTACAAGGTTCGATAAAAAAAATTGATCGATCTGAAACAATAAAATACTTCTCTTCTAGGCCGCGTGGTAGCCAGCTTGGCGCATGGAGCTCCTCTCAAAGTTCACCAATTTCCTCAAGAAATGCGCTTACAGAAGAATTTAAAAAAATAGAAAAAAACTTTAAGGATAAAGATATTCCAACCCCTGATTTTTGGGGCGGATATAGAGTAGTGCCACTCTATATTGAATTTTGGCAAGGGAGAGAAAATCGATTGCATGACAGGTTTGAATACAGAAAAGAGGGCAGCGATTGGTTAATACAAAGGCTGTCTCCTTAATTTAATTAATTGCCTTATCTATTATTACAAATGTACTTTTATCTTTAAGGTTTAGGACTTGGTTAATCTGATGTGCAAGATCTATATCTAGATTTGTGATGCAATTTTTTTCATGAGTATAAAGTTCTATCGAAATATTGCCGTAGCAATTCTTCCACTCAGGATGATGATCTATCTTTTCTGAAATTAAAGCAATTTCTGTTATAAAAGAAAAAGCTTCGGTAAATTTATTAAATTTAATTTTTAAATGAAGTCTTTTATCTTCTAGGGTCCAGTTTTTTTGCATCCTCAAGAATTTTTTTATTTCATTTTCATTTAGTTCTTTATACATTACTACCCCTATTTATGTTCTGGTTCATATTGCCAATATTTCCATTTTTTTAACAAAGGAAAATATAGTCCAAGCATTATTAATCTGTTTTCATGAATTGACATGACGCTTCCATATTTATTTAGTTGATGAAAATATCTAGATTTTTCATCTTCTAAAAATTTTTCTATATTTTTTCCTAAATGATCCCCTGTTTTATAATCGATAATCCATCTTTTTTCGTCATCAACAAAAGTACGATCAATGATTATATTTGTATACTTATCATCATCAATTGTCAGTGCTAATTCGTTTTCACTATTAGGATGATCACTCAGGATCCATTTTCCGACATCATGAGATAATGTATTTTTCAATGCTTTTTTTGTCTTGATGAGAGAATTTTTTAATTCTTTTTCATGAACCCCTAAATTGAGGAGAGCAACTTTTAATTGATTATCAATTGTGTCTATTTTTTTTAGCGGCCATTTTGCAAGCCCTTGATTTGAAATTTTTTCTAAATATCTATGAACGAGTGTTCCAACATGACGAGCTGCGTCACCCGCCCATTCAAATTCAATATTATCGATATGAAGGATTTCATCTATATGATCTGATTTATCGTTTAATTGGAGTTTCCAATTACTCGATAAGCGCATTTCTGGTTTAAATATTTTTTTGTTCTCATCTTTTTTATCGGATGAATATTCAGGTATTTCCAAAGTTTTTTTAATTGCTGGCCAAAGGGTGTTGAGAAAAGAATTAAAATTTGTTCTAACATTATTGTCTTTATCGTATATGATATGACCCAGAAGAAATAGCTGCTGTTTAGCTCTTGTTACTGCAACGTAAAGGAGTCGAATTTCCTCAAATGTTATTTTTTGTTTATCGATATTTTTTAAAAACTCAGATATAGGCTCTGATTTATCACTACTGGATCTTATTGGCGCCAAAAGAAGCTCTACATTCCCACTGCTTTGTGGTAATTCAATCCAATTCATCAATTTGCTATCTTTTCTTCTTCGATGTTTACCCAACCCAGGAATAATTACGGCATCAAATTCAAGTCCTTTCGCCGCATGCATAGTCATTATTTGTACTTTTTCATCAGCTTTAAAATCAGGTGAAGCATATAGTCGATTTATTTGTAGGTCTAATTCATTTAGATCAATGTGACCGCCAAGATACTCAACTCTCTCTAGGAGTTTAAAAAATGCATTAGCATCAGAGCGATTTTCTTCGCCTGCGATTGCATAACCACCAAGTGATAGCCATATTCCCTCGACCCAGCTTCGAAAATTTATATTTGCTTTCATCGGAATTTGATTTTCAAGGATTTCCAAAAGTCTCTTTACTCTGATTTTCCCATCATCGCTCAGTTTTGAAAGGGTAGTTTTTTCTCTTAAATGACTATATATAATTTCATTATTATTCTCCGCTATTTTTAGCAAATCACTTAGGGTCAAACCTATCCATGGCGATCTCAAAAGCGATAGCCAAGAAAGTCGGTCTGCAGGGTGAAACAAAGCCCTTGTGAGAGTGCGTAAGTCCTGAATAATTTGTCGATCATGAAGTAAATCAATATCATTTGCCAAGAAAGATATACCTGATGATTTCAGGTGTTCAGCAAGATACTTTAAATGACTTCTGCTGCGAGCGAGGATCCCAATAGATTTATTTGGATTTTCATTTTTTATATTTTTTATAATTAGCTCTATTTTTTTTGCCTCATCAATATCGTCCCTGCCTACTTGAGTAAGGATATTAATTTTTGATGAGACGTTTTTGGATAATGAAGATCGAGATTCTGTAAAAGGAACTGCTCCAGTGGTCACGTCACTATAATTCGGAAAAATTTTCTCAAATGTTTTATTAAACCAATTAACAAGAGTGGGATCTGATCGAAAATTCATAATTAGTTGAAGAGGGGTAAGCTTTAGGTCACCAATACCGCTCTCCCAAATTTGTATAAATAATCCAACATCAGCTTCTCGGAATCCATAGATTGATTGCATTGGATCCCCTACTAAAAATAGACTTCGGCCATCATTAACTTGCCAGCCTGCTATAAGAATTCGCAGCAATTGAATTTGACTTATTGATGTATCTTGAAATTCATCAACTAAGATATGTTTTATCCTATAATCTAAAGAAAGCGCTAGATTTGTTGGATTGTCCTCTTTCCCTAAAGATTGGAGTGCTCTCTGGCCAAGTTCAATAAAATCAACTTTTTTTGACTCACTAAAAGCTAAAAATAACTCTGACGCTGCATATAAAAGAACTTCAGAGAGGCTATTGAGTAATTTCTCATGATTTAAATCAAAGTTTTGAAGTGGCAGTAATTTTATTTCTTGAATGCCCAATATCAATTCTTTGTTATCCCCTAAATTTGTTAATACCTTTGCCATATCATTTTTTGCTACTTCTCTTTTAATTTTTTCACTTTCATCAATTCCTTTCTCACCTGGAGCAGGGAATCCTTGAGCTTTTGTGATTAATTTACGGATGTCTTTTTTTGTAAGAAGTAATTCAGATAGACCATGCCAGAGAGAAAGATTTTGATACTCTGCTGAAGGGAATACTAGCAAATCGTGCCATAGAGGAATTAATGTTTTATTATTTGGCTCTTTCTTTAAATTTTTTGCAGCATATTTTGCAAGTATTAATAGCTTATTTTTAGTCTTTTCTGAAAACAATGAATCTATTTTTTTTAATCTTCTCTCAATTTCCTTTTCAAGAGTAAGCTTGAGGGTTGAAATCTTTGGCCGCTCAAAGAGATGGGGTAACCATTGATTTCTTTGCCCAAGCATATCAATAAGCAATGCTTCTAATTGATTTAAATTATTATTTAAGTGTTTAAGAAGAACCGCTAGGTGTTTACCTATTTCTACTTCCTCCAATGACCTTAGAGTATTATTTGCAGCTTTTTGATAGAGTTGCTCTGGATATTCATGAATCTCCAGAGATGAACCAGTTTCTGCGAGTAGAGGCATTTGTCGTATAAGCTCAGCATTTAAACTATCAAAGGTTTGTATTCTAAGCCTGTTTGGATGTTCTATTATATTCCATTTTTTTTGATGATCTTTTTCTATTACTTTTAATGCGAGCTCTCTGGTGATTTTTTCATGCGATTCAAGAGGAGTATCTGTTTTTTTGAAATTAATAGCAGAAAGAATCCTTTCTCTCATTTCTCCTACAGCCTTTCGAGTGAACGTAATAGCCAAGATTTCCTCAGGATAATCTACAACAGCTAATAATTTAAGATATCTCTGCACTAAGAGTTCCGTTTTTCCCGAACCAGCTGGGGCTTGAATAATAAAAGAGTCTCTAGGATTGAGTGCTTGTTTACGTTGATTTAAATCACTTATCATTTTCTACTTCTTCATTATAAAAAATGGGCCTTAAATTTTTTCTAAAACGACAAAGTGACTGCAACTCGCATACATTGCAATCGTTTTCATTTTTTGGATCAATATCAGCACGACCAGCCATTATTTCATTTGCTAAAGACAATAATGTTTTTTTCCAGAAGGCTAGTAAACTATCCCAGTCACTTATTTTTTTATTACCTTGAAATTTTTCAACTCCGGGGATGAGTAAATGGTTTTTTGAAAGGCCTATAAATTTCATATTTTCCGAATGAATTCTTGCAATTACTGCCGCACTTGGATTATCAGAATTTTCAACACAGTAAAGGGGAATTTGTAACTCAGATGGCCTATCATCAAACCAATCTCCGATATTTGCATTTTTGCTTGATTTGTAATCAATAATTACTTCCCCTTCATTTTCTACAAAATCCACTCTGTCGGATCTAATTTTTAAAAATAATTTTCCTAGATTAATTTCTTCATTTTTTTCTATAGAAAGCACATAAAATTTTTTTTGTCGTTTTTTCTCCAAATATAACCATTCAGTAATTAATTTAGTAAGGCGATTTTTTTCAAGATTTAGAAAGGTTTCTGTATAAATATCTGGTCGATGCAAAATAAATTCTTTCATGACTGTTTGAAAACTTGACTCGATTAAACCGCCTATTGCGCGTAAATCCAATTTTTCTAATTTTTCATTGTTTTCGATGGTCCCCCATATTATTTTCATAAGCTCATGTAATATTGTTCCCATCATCATCGGATTTGTTCCTGATCCTAAATTTGGAAGAGGGGCGGCACGAAGTCGATGTATAGCGACAGCGCTGAAGGGACAAGCTGCTTGGTTTTCCATTAATCTACTTCCGCCAGGCGGGGAGCTAATAGGAGGAACGGATTCAGGCGCGGGTAGTTCATCAACTTCCCCCCTTTTTGAGCCAGCAGCATAAAGTAAATCACAAAGTGGGAATGGAATTTTTTCTGTTAATGGGATTTTTTTAAAAAAAGAGCTCGGTCTTCTTTGTTGCCCGTCATCATTGTTGGAGTAGCTCACTATAATTAAAGATGCAGTAGATAAAATCTTGTTACTCATTTTTTTTGAGGATTCATATTCTATTTCGCTAGAGGATCCTGGAATTTTCAGCTTTCGCTGAATATGATAGGGAATGATAGGATTAGGAGATGCTTGTTTCGGCCAATAATGATCATTCATATCAAGTAACCATATTGCATTGAAATCAAGACTAATAGCTTCATTCATTTCCAATACATGAATATTATTTAGATTTTTATTTTGAAGATATGTGTCATTACAAAGGGCAGTCAATTTTATTACAGCTTCAGAAAATGAAATTTCTTCTTTTATTTGACCGAGGGTTGAAAAGGTACTAAAGGTCTCCTTAAGTTTTTTTATTATTTGATACTCCTCATCTGTATACGGGCTATCACCAGGCCAACCAAGAGTTTTTATGAGTTCAAATAAATGGTTAGACCAAATAGCTGGCGACGCTTTTTTTGGTAAATTCTCTATATAATTCCTAAAATTTTTCATATTTTTTATAAAAATAGGGCAGTATCCAGAACTTGATTTTGGCACTTGAGTCATTTTTTCTATAAATTGATCGAGACTAAATTGGGGCAATCCATTTTCTAAAAAAATACGATCCAATTTTGCTCTCTTAGGCCACTCATCTTTTGCACCCGATATAAAAGAGGATCGTAGAAGGATAGTTAATTCACTAAATGGAATGAAATCTTTTATAGCTAATTTAAGACAAAGAAGTAATTGAGAAATACAAGGTTTACTCGATAGGGACATACCTGTAGAAAATTGAAAAGATGGCTCTCTTTTTTTTCCGGGCAAAATATTTGAAGGATCATTTACTTCAGAGAAAATCCTTTCAATATTTTTTCTTCTTTTTTTTAATTGAGGACTTACTATTGCAATATGATGATTTTTGGATTTTTTTAAATAATTTTTTGCCCAGCTCGCAGCTGCTCTTATTTCCGATTCAGAATCATCAAAAGAAAATTTTAATTTTTTACTTTTTTTCGTGTTATTAGAAAAATATTCAATATTAATGCATGTCTTTTGCATTTTTTCAAATAAATCTTTTTGAGCATGATTTATTTTTTCAAATCCATAAAGCTTTAAATGTTGCCCATAGTTAAGAGCATTATTTTCTACCATATTTTCCAAAAATTTCGGTAATTGAGCTAAGGTCAAATAATTTTCTTTTTCGCATATCGATAAGAATTTTTTTTGCCACTTAAAGTAAGTATAAGTTTCTTCTGAAAAATACTCTTCATAAAGCGAGAGATTAATTTTCCAATCATTTACCAACTGCCAAGTTTCCATAGCATTATTTGCAGTAATGGATGAAGGAAAAAAAGAATCTCTTTTATCATTTGAAATAATATTTTCCCAAAGGAGTTTTTCTTGGTGCCTGCTAATTAACAGATAATTGCTTTTACCTTCATCAACTAAATTTTGAAAGCAGCGTTTTAGCCATGCGGACCATGGAATTATGTCAGGTGAAGTCCAAACTTTTTCATTTAAAGAAGATTTTTCTTTGCCATGTTGATAACGCAATTCTCTTGCCAGACTATTATTGACGGTCAGCATGCAGGTTCTATTATTTAAGTGAGAGGTGTCAAATGACAAGTGATCTAATCCATCTTAATTATTGATAAAAATATATGTTTATCCTAACTGATTCTTGCCATTTATTGGAGGCATCTAAAAAAAGATTATTTTTTAAAAATAAGATGTAAGCATTTGAAAATCCAATCTTTCTATAAACCAATAGGTTGCAATACAACTAATAATAAGCGAAAGAGGTACAGAAATAATTTTTCTATACCATGGTTTTTTACCAAACCATAGCCCTAGTGTAAACCAAGCAATGAGGACTACTACTAATTGACCTAATTCAACACCAATATTAAATCCTAATAGTGTTTTTATAAAATCATTCTTTTGTAAATCAAATTCTAGTAAAACATTAGCAAAACCAAATCCATGTAAAAGGCCAAAAAGAAAAATTATTAATAATCTATTGAAGATAAGTTTGTCGTGATAAATATTTTCCCAAGCAATGTAAATTATCGAGAGTGCTATGAGAGGCTCAACAATACTAGAAGGCGGATTAATCAAACCATAAACTGATAAACCTAATGTCAGGGTATGCGCTAAAGTAAACATTGATATTTGCCATATTAATGGCTTCAATTTTGGGCTAAAAAGAAAAAGGCCAAGGATAAAAAGGATATGATCTAATCCTTTCGGAATAATATGCATAAAGCCATTTTTTATGAAGTCGCCTATAACTTTAAAGGCTGTTGGTTTATTAGCTATCTCAGTAATAGTAAAAGGCTTGCTTTCCTTATCTGCCGTAACCCACTGCCAATTTGACCAATGGTATCCATCGTTTTCCTTATCTACTTGTTTTACTCTTACTGCATAAGTTCCAAAATCAAGAGGATAATACCAAGTTAAATATGTTGATTTTTTTGGCAGTTTACCTCTTAGTATTATAGTACTTATCCGAGGTACTTTTATGTATCCAGGCTCAGGAATAATAATTTTTTCGATATGAAACATTTCTTGAGAGCCATCGAATTTGATTTTAATTTTGTTTATAAAATCATCACTAAAATTTTCAAAAGCAATATTTAGGTCAGCTGGAGACAATATTCTTAAATTGTCATACTTTTCTGCATTAGGAGATTCTGCAGTGTTATTAAAAGTTGGGCCTATTTCAGATAGTAGGGCCTCAATGCTCACTCGGAGTTCAACTTCAAAGTATCCCTTTTTATAAACATTAATTTCAATCAAGGCAGGCTTTACAACATCGCTAAAAGCCAAATTAGGTAAAATCGCGAGAACGAAAACAAGAGCTTTTATCATCTAGCTATTATTGATTAAAAAATATCGGGAATAAAGAGGCAAAAAATGCGTCAGTTATTTCATTAGTGTAAATAAAAGCAATGAGACCAAATTAAGATAATGAAAAAATTCAATCGTCGTAAATTTTTAAAAATGTTGGGCATTACTGCTGCCGCTGGCTCTGCACCCCTTGCCACACAGGGAGTTTTTGCAAAACCTAAGAGTCCAATGAATTTTTACAATCTTCCATTGGAAGGAGATATCCGTATTCTTCATATTACAGATGTTCATGGCCAGCTAAAACCAGTATATTTTCGAGAGCCTAACGTTAACTTAGGTATCGAGGATGCTTTTGGCCGACCTCCACATTTAGTGGGCAAAAAATTTCTTGAAGAAATGAAGATTTCTCCAAATACACCAGAAGCATATGCCTACACTTATCTTGATTTTCAAAGACGCGCGCTTAAGTATGGACGCACCGGGGGTTTCGCTCATTTAAAAACTCTCCTCGATATGTTGCGTAGGCAAGCAGGCGGAAGGAAAAATACGATAACAATTGATGGTGGAGACCTATGGCAGGGATCTGGTACTTCATTATGGACTAGGGGGGTAGATATGGTAGAAGCCTCAAATATCCTCGGTCTGGATGTAATGGTTGGACATTGGGAATTTACATATAAGGAAAATGAGGTGCTTTCAAATATGGGCCTATTTAAAGGTGACTTCATAGGTCAGAATGTGCGAGTAAAAGAAGATGCCCTATTCGGCGAAGATTATACTAATTTGACGGAACAATATGATGGAAGAGGCCTATTTGATGAAGATTCTGGCCATGCATTTCAACCTTATGTAATTAGAAATATAAATGGGATAAAAATTGCAATAATTGGACAAGCCTTTCCAAGAACTGCAAATGCAAATCCGCAAGAATTTTTTCCGGATTGGTCATTTGGATTAAGAGAGGATGATATGTCAGATTTAGTTGCCCAAATACAAAAAACCGAGGCACCCAATGCAATTTTCTTACTCTCTCATAATGGCATGGATGTAGATATTAAAATGGCTGAACGTGTACCAGGATTAAATGCTATTTTTGGTGGACATACGCATGATGGAATTCCGAAGCCTGTCATTATAAAAAATACTAAAGGGGGAGAATGTTGGGTTACCAATGCTGGCTCAAATGGAAAATATGTAGGAGTAATGGATTTTAAATTCAAAAAAGGAAAAATACAAAAAATGCATTATAAGATGCTGCCAGTATTCAGTGATTGGTTGCCGGCAAATAGAGAAATGGAATCATATATCAATCAAATGAGATCAAAAATTTATGATAAAAATATTATCGAATCAAGAAATTCAGAATTTTTCTTCAATAAAAATCGCTTAGGTAAAAGCTTTGAAACAATATTAAGTGAAAAGTTAGCAAAAGCAGATCGGCTGCTTTATCGTCGAGGAAATTTCATGGGTACCTGGGATCAGGTGCTATGTAATGCGTTACGTTATGAATTTAAAGCTGATATCGCATTATCTGCTGGCGTAAGATGGGGAACCTCCGTTCTCGAGGGGGATTGGATTACCATGGAGGATGTAATGACACAGTGTGCAATCACATATGGAGAGACATATGTGATTGAGATGACAGGAAAGCAAATTCATGACACCTTGGAGGGAGTTGCAGATAATTTATTTGATCCTGATCCATATCTTCAATCCGGCGGCGATATGGTCAGGGTAGGAGGATTAGATTATAAAATCGATCCAAATAAAAGCCTAGGAAAACGAATTACAGGTATCATCTTAGATAATGGTAAAAAAATTGATAATGAAGCTATTTATAAAGTAGCTGGCTGGGCTACTGTAAATAGAACTCCAGATGGACGACTAATTTGGGATGTTGTTCGTGATTATATACTTTCTAATCGAAGCAAGGACATGGTTTTACGTTTACCGAAAATAAATCATCCTGAGCTAATTAATGTATCCCTGAATCCAGGAATTGCTGATTATCCGGGAAAATCTTCCTAATCTTTTTGCGAAAAATTTACCTTTGAAATAAAATCTATGACTAAATTTATAAAACACATATGAAAATCAATTTGATAGTGTGTATTCTTATTAAGGTGCACCAAGTACAGAACATAAAAATAATAATAAATTAGTCGAATAAAAAATTGTAAAAACAGTTCGCAATTTTCATTATAAGCCTGCTAGACTACATAAGGCAGTAATGTTTATTTTTGATTCGTGTGTTTAGAGAACATCTTCTCTAACTTCATTAGATTTTTTATAAAATAAAGCCTTTTTTTGGGCAAGAAATTATAAAATTTTATACAATATATTATTAAAAATTGGAGACTATAAAATTGGGTAGAAGTATAAAAGATGAGTATGGTGATGCCAATGGCAACACTATTTATAGTGATAATAGTAATCGAGACGCAGCGGAATTAGCAGTCGACCAGTACCTCAAAGCATATGGCTCAACGCTCGAAAGTAAGAAAAAAAATAATCTTTCTAACATTAACAAAAAGAAAAAGAATATTAATAAAAAAAGACGGCAACTCAAGAACAAAAGTCGTTACTTCAGCAGCAAAAGGCGTAATTCTAAAAGCTCAGATCGTAGCACCAGGCAAAGAGCCACAAGCGCCTAACAGCTCTTTTCAATAAAACTTAAAATTTTCTGCTCAATCTGATTTTTTTCTATAATACTTTTTTGAACTATTTGTTTTTTGAATAAATTCGAGATTTGACTTGGAACTTCTTGGCTTGTTAGCCTTGATACAAAGCTCAATGCATTTTCATCGCTTTCTATCTTTTTTTCAAACAATGCTTCAGCCATCGTTTTTGAGAACTTTGTCCACTCAGCAGTTGAGTAGATAATGCTAGGAAAATTTTTATTACGACAACCAATTTCAGTTTGCATGCATGTAGCAGTATGAGGATCCATTAAGTAACCTTGCTTATACGTATATTGAATATGTTCTTTGACTTCTTGGTCGGTAGCATAATCAGCAGAAAAAATCTCTTGAAGCTTCTTTAATTCATTTTCTTCTAGTTCATATTTATACTCAGAGTCAAGTTTAAGCATTAGCTGCTTTGTCCTTTTTGAACCAAAAAGATCGTATAAAATTCTCTCAATATTTGATGATTTAAGAATATCCATTGCCGGAGTTGATGTAGATAATACATTACGATTTTTTAAATCATATTTCCCTTTTTTTATGAGATCAGTTAAGACATTATTTTCATTTGAAGAAATTAAAATCTTTTTTATTGGTAACCCCATTTTCATCGCATAATAGCCACCTAGAGCATTTCCAAAATTACCACTTGGAACATTAATATAAATTTTATCACCCAGTTTTATTTCATCTTGGCTGACTAATTGAAGGTAACTGTAAATATGATAAATTTGTTGAAAAATAATTCTTCCAAAATTGACAGAATTTGCTGCAGATAATTTAATTCCTTTTTCTGATAATTTTTTTTGGAACATATTTGAAGAGAGTAGTGTTTTTAAAGCAGATTGTGCATCGTCAAAAGCACCATTGATGCCAATAACACATAAATTTTTAGCACCCTCTGTAATCATCTGTAGTCGCTGAACATCCGACGTGCCTCCAACTGGATAAAGGCAAGCAACTAAAACATTTTTATCACCTTTAAAAGTTTCTAATGTAGCAGGTCCAGTATCACCAGAAGTTGCGGCAAGAATAAGATATTTTTCATTTCTAGACTCGGCTAGAGAAGAGAGAATTTCCCCAAAAGGTTGAAGCGCCATATCTTTAAAAGCTCTAGTGGGACCATGATATAATTCAGATACGAATTGTTTTTTATTTAATTTTATAACTGGTACAGGGATTTTTGAATTATCAAATCGATCATAAAGAGCAATCGCCCTTTCAATAACATCGTCATTTATATCAATTTCATACGAATCTAAAATTGCTTTCGCTATTTCTTTAAAGCTGCTTAATTTATGTGAATGTAAAAACTCTAATCCTAATTTTGGTAAAATTTCAGGAACATAAAGCCCCCCGAATGACGCGAGAGGGTTTAATATCGCATCAGAGAAAGTCACTTTAGACGGTCGTATTCCATCATTGCCACGTGTTTCAATAAAATTCATAATTTATTATCAATATCTTGTTAATTTTGCTTTTTTTTAATTCAAAAAAATTAATTTATCTCTTTTTTATTCCTTTTAAAAGAAATCTTTCCATTCTTTTATTTTCTTCATTAGTTCCTCGTAACACAATTACGTCTCCTAATTCGAGCTTAAGATCAGGTTTTGCCTCTATTCTTTCACCTTTTCTCTTTATAAATAATAGCGATGATTCAGAAGGAATTTTTGTAATATCATTTACTCTTAGATTGATGGCATTTGTTTTTTCATTTAATAAAACAGCATGTAGGGTTAATTCTTCATTTGAATGATCAATTTCTATTTCCTCACCTTGGAAAACGCCTCTTAGTTGCGCGTAATGATCATTTCTTGTTCGTTTTATCAATTCTTTTATCTCAATTTGATCTATTCCGAGGAGTTCAAGTGTTCTTGTCGCGAGAACTAAGCTTGATTCTAATGACTCCGGAACAACTGTTGTTGCACCAAGTTTCTCAAAATTTTCCATTTGCTGGTCATTTCGGGTACGTATGACTATCGGTAAATTTTGATTTAGTCCTCGAGCCACATGAAGTATTTTCTCTGCGAGGTATTTGTCATGAAAAGTTATAACCATTGCAGAGGCTTTCATTATTCCTGTCTTTTTCAAAATTTCAGGATGAGAAGTATCTCCATAGTGCACCGGTTCACCAGCTTCGAATGCCTCTTTGATAAGTTGGCTGTCAACGTCTAAAGCAACATAAGAAATCTTTTCTTCTCTTAAAAATCGCCCTAGGTTTTGACCAACACGTCCAAATCCAGCAATTATCACATGATCTTTATCTTTTTCATGTGTATCGGCTAAAGCCATTTCTTGTTGGGCCCTACTTTTAGAGTAACTTGAAAAAAATCGGTGTGCTAGCTTACCATTATAACGAATAAGTAATGGAGCAATAGCCATACTTATAACGAGTGCAGCAAGTATTGGTTGCGCTTGTGTTTCGCTAATAACATTGTTTGTGAGTGCTAATGTTAAAATAGCAAAACCAAATTCTCCTCCTTGAGCTAGAACTGTACCGGTTCGAATTGCAACACCCTTGTCTTTTTGAAAATACCAAGCAAGAAGAAAAATTAAACCTCCTTTTCCGATAATAACCCCCATGGTAAGCAATAAAGTCCAGTGCCATGTTTCTGGTATGGTAAATAAATTTAGCTGTGTTCCTATAGTGACAAAAAATAATCCCAGTAAAACATCTCTAAATGGCCTGATTTCTGTTTCGATTTGATGTCGATATTCGGTTTCTGCCAACATAACCCCTGCTAAAAATGCACCGAGTGCAAGAGAGAGACCCATAACACTGGTAGCCCATGCAGCAAAGAGTGATAAAAGTAGTATTGTGAGAGTAAAAAGTTCAACTGAGTAAGAAGCCATTACCCATCTTAATATCGGACGCAAAAGCCAATGCCCAACTCCAAACACAAGAGCGACAGCAAGTATTGCCTTTAAAGATGCGATCAATAATACGTTTGATATCGCTTCGTTTTCAGATGCAAGAATAGGAACAACAACAAGAAATGGAATTACGGCTAAATCTTGAAAAAGTAAAATTCCTAAAGCATTACGTCCATGCCTAGAGTGTATTTCAAGTTGTTCCTGTAATTGTTTTATTACGATTGCAGTGGATGATAGAGCTAATGCTCCACCCACTACAAATGCTGACTCCCATCCCATGCCGCCAATCATTGCAATAATAATTGTTGATATTGTTGAAAGAAGAACCTGAAGACCACCTAAATTTAAAAGAACCCTTCTCATTGAATATAAGTGAGCTATTGAGACTTCAAGGCCAATCATAAATAGTAGAAAAACAACACCAAGCTCTGCCAGAAACTCTATCTCATGTCCACTAGGCAACCAACCAATTGCATGTTCACCAAAAATTGCCCCAATAAGTAAATATCCTAAAATGGGAGGAAGGTGTAGCCTACGTACAAACGCGACCGCAAAAACAGAAAGAAGCAAGAGTACTAAAATTCCTTCAAGAATAGAGTGATCCATGGTCCTGTTACCAAAAAATTAAATTAAATGGGCCGAAAAGTTTTTTTGCAATGAAAGCCTCATTCATAAGATAATACAGATAATCGTCTTAGTAGTGTCCAATTAAATGGGACGCTAAAACCCCCAGAAATGTAATAGAGTATTTTTAATGAAGAAAACAAGTGATTCCACTGCTCACAGTAACGCAAAGGCTATACTAAATAAAAAACAAACAATCGCAGGTTTAATTTTCTTACTTTTTGCTGTGGGCGTAGCTCAAATAGTACCTTCTTTGGAAATAGCCTGGGTTAGTGCCATTCTTCTTCTTACTATTTATTTATTTGCATTTGAAATAGTTGAAGTGGATGTTGCCGCTGTCTCTATTATGGTCTTATTGGGATTAACTGGATTGATTGCTCCATTCGTAGGTTTAGAGCGTGGTTTATTAGAAGCGGAAGTGCTTTTTGATGGATTTGCTTCAAATGCTGTAATTTCGATAATAGCAGTCATGATTATAGGTGCTGGCCTAGATAAGACTGGCGTTATGACAAAAGTTGCAGCTTATATTTTAAAAATTGGTGGAAAAACTGAAGCAAGAATTATACCAATCATATCCGCCACAGTTGCCTTTATATCCTCTTTTATGCAAAACGTGGGTGCAGCGGCCTTATTTCTTCCAGTTGTAGCAAGAATTTCCGCAAGATCTGGTTTGCCGATGTCAAGATTATTAATGCCTATGGGATTTACAGCAATATTAGGTGGAACAGTTACGCTTGTTGGATCAAGCCCCCTAATTTTACTAAACGATTTAATGATGGCATCAAATGTTGCTCTCCCCGAAAATCAGCAGATGGAAGCATGGAGTCTTTTTTCCGTCACCCCAGTTGGGCTTGCATTAGTTGCTACGGGGATTATTTATTTTGTAATTGCTGGAAAATTTGTTTTACCTGAAACAAAGAATGAAAGTTTAAGTGACTCTCTTGATCCGATGAGTCATTTTAAGCAAGTGTATGGTGTAAGTTATGAGCTTAATGAGGTTTTTGTTCCCTCTAATAGCGCCTTAGTTGGAATGGCTCTAGATGATATAGAGACAGACTATAAAGTAAGAATAGTTGCGAGCAAATCAAAAAATCAAACCTCATCAGATATATCTGAATCAATAGCTAGGGATTTTTTAATAAGCGCTGACTTATCTCTCGGAATTGTGGCTGATCCTGTTGACCTCGACATATTTGTTGAGAAGTATAATTTAAAGAAATTGAAAAATTTAGATAATTTTTCTGAGGATCTTTCCGAGTTACATGTGGGTTTTGCTGAAGTTGTAATTCCACCTGGTTCAAAGTTTATTGGTAAGAGTGCTAGAGACCTATGGATGCGTAAAGTTTTTGGAATTGCAATGATAGGATTTCATAGGAATGGAAAAACAATGAAGGAGGGAGATGATATTCGTAATATTGAATTTCAAGCTGGAGATACAATAGTTTGTCATACAACTTGGAAAAACTTAGAGCATATTGAAAAAAATAAAAACTTTGTAGTAGTGACTACGGAATATCCACGCGCCGAAGACGAGCGCCCTCAAAAGGTAAAATGGGCAGCTCTTTTTTTTGTTGTCGCTCTTTTCTTGATTCTTTTTACAGATGTATTGCTTTCTATTGCATTATTGACTGGAGCTATCGGAATGATTTTGTCCGGTGTTTTAAAAATTGAAGAGGCATATGAAGCCGTAAGCTGGAAAACAGTATTTTTATTAGCATCACTTATCCCTTTGGGTTTGGCAGTTGAAACTACCGGTACAGCTAAATGGATAGCAGAGGAAGTTGTTTTAATGGTGGGAGGCGCAGATCAATGGATGATACAAGCAGCGATAGCAATTTTAGCAACATTCTTTACTCTCGTAATGTCTAACGTTGGCGCGACTGTTCTTTTGGTTCCTTTAGCAGTAAATATTGCAATTCAAGTTGGCGCTGATCCTGCCGTGTATGCTCTGACGGTTGCGATAGCAACATCTAACTCGTTTCTTATTCCCACTCATCAGGTTAATGCTCTTATTATGGGCCCAGCTGGTTATAGGGTTCCGGATTTTATGCGGGCTGGCGGTATAATGACAATACTATTTTTAGTAGTAATGATTTTCACGATGAATCTTGTATATTAAATCAATTTTTTATATTTAGTGATTGATCGCTGCTCATTTAGTTCAAAAAGATAATCTGCATAATTTGGTAATTTTTCTAAAGAATGAACGGTCAGTCTTTCAAAATGTTGAATAAAATTTTTTAGTTCATCGGGTGACATTTTTCTTTTTGAATCACTTATTGTAGCTTCATACATTCTATTTTCTTGCTGTAATCGCCAATTATAAACACTTTCGAATGAAGGGGCTTTAAGCATTATCAGCAGATCAAGCATCTGAAAAATTTCCCTATATGCGCTAGCTAATTGAGCATTGACAAATTTTCTCCAAGTGCCGTCGGTATCATAAACTCGCTCTAGTTCGTTTATTGGAGTATTTAATTCTTCCGATTTTTGTGGCTTCAGCCCAAGACACCAACCCTCCAGTATTATAATTGATATTGGTGTTTTTAAGAATCTTGAATATTTTTTATTTTCTCTATCATCATTTAATTTATTAAATATTGGAATTTCTATTTTTCCTTTATTTTTTTTGAGAAGTAAAAGAGTTTTATGTAAAAAAGCGGTATCGTGAGTCCCTGGTACTCCTCGAGTTGCTAAAAGTGGGTGAATTAGCTTGCTTAAACTTAAGCGCTCAGCCTTTGTGTGATAAAAGTCATCAAGTGAAAAATAAATTGTATTTAAATCGTATTTTTCTTTTATTAAATGCGTTAGAAGTTCGGCGAGGGTACTTTTACCAGAACCCTGGCATCCATTAATACCTATTAGCAATTGATTGCCGGTTTTTTGATAAAGATTGACTATCTCATCAGCTAAAGGAAAGTACCATTTTTGAGCCAAATCAAAGTAATCTCTTGGAAGTCTGGCTTTTTCAATAAAATTGGCTAGTATATTTGTTGTCAAAATAGCTCATTCCTGCCTTTTTTTAATTAAAATTTCCCAAAAATAATTTTTGATCATTTGAAGAAATTCTTGCAAATTTAGCGTAAATCTATGATTCTATCAGCTATTTGTTGATCCTTGATGAATCAATCATAGATTAAAGTCTATGTTCATATATTACTTTTTCGATTTTACCTTGTGCGCATACTTTGTATTTAATGACCTAAATTATTTTTAAGCTTCGAGATCGTTACAATTTATGAATTCTCTATTAATTTTGGCAACAATTTTACCGGTAATTTCGGCTGCTTTTACTCATCTTTTAGGCAAAAAGATGGGTCGATCAGTTGCAAAAGTAAGCGTAAGCCTCAGCTTACTTACCTTTTTTGTTTCGTGCTCCCTTTTGGTAATGGCAATTATTGGGAAGCCACAAACCACATTTAGTCTTGGCGGTGACTGGGGGTTACTTTTATTCGATCCTTTAAGTGCTCTAATGGCAGTCGTAATTTCAGGCATCAGTTTTATTGTCCATCTATATTCAGTGAGATACATGATCGAGGAACAAGGCTATGCTCGATTTTTTGTTTTGTTGGATTTAATGACCGCCTCTCTTATGCTAATGGTTGTGGCTGGAGACTTACTGAGCTTAATAATCTCCTGGCATTTAATAGGAGTCTTGCTTTATTTTCTTCTTGGCCATGATACTGAAAGTAAGGCAGCTTACCGATATGGTTTATGGACCTTTATTACTTACAGAATAGGCGACATACCACTTGTTTTGGCAGCAATATTACTTTTTCATACCTTTGAGACTTGGTCTCTTAGTGTCATTTTTGAAAAGTTAGCAGCAGATCCAAATGTAACAACATTTTTTGGTTTAAAAGTAGCAGAAACCGTCGGTGCCCTTATAGCACTCTCTGCATTTGCAAGATCAGCTCAATTTTTACTTCATACTTGGCTTCCCTATACAATGGAAGCTCCCACACCAGTTTCAGCATTAATGCATGCAGGAATAGTGAATTCTGGCGGTTTTTTGATAAATCGCTTTGCCCCACTGTATGTTGAAACTGGCGATGTTTTACATTGGATTTTCATTGTTGGCCTTTTTACTGCGATTATTGGATCGGTCCTGATGTTGGCGCAGAATGATGTTAAAAAATCCCTAGGTTACTCGACAATGGGTCAAATGGGCTTCATGATTATGGAGTGCGGAGTGGGCGCATTTTCGTTGGCTATCTTCCATCTAATCGCGCATGGTTTATTTAAAGGCACTATGTTTTTAAGTGCGGGTGGAATTATCGGTGAGGCAAGAAGTGATGATGGAATTCCTAAGGATGAACTTTATACTTTTGTAGTAGCTCGTGAGGCTCCTAAAGTACAACAACCGCTATTACTTATGGTTGCCATTACATTGATAATCCCAATAGTTGTTCTTGTTTTATCTCATCTTTGGGTAGCTCCCGATTTATATCAGAGACAAGGCGCAGTAATTTTACTCTTTTTTGGGTGGGTGACCGGCGCTCAATTATTGTTTTCCACTTATCATATGAAAGCGGCAAATCCATGGCGTTTACTCGGCTTAATCCTTATTTCGTTTATAGTAGTAGTCATTGGATATACCTTAGTAAGTCATGCGTTTGATTCTTTTTTATACAATGATCCAGAATATGCATACAGGCTATATCAGGCTGCTGGAATCGATATTTTATGGTTTGATGCACTTGTTGTTCTTACAACGATTATTGTGGTGTTTGGTTGGATAAGAGCATATCGAGTGGAGAAATTTGGTTCGAGTATTGATGAAAAAACGGAAAATTGGTGGAAGAATTTTTACTCTTTAATTTCTAAAGAATTTTATATAATTGATTTTTATTCCGGCTTACATAGAAGGTTGATTGCAATTTCTTCCCGTTTAAATGTTTGGTTTAGGTGGGGTTAACAATGGATTACTTAAATATAATTTTAGTTTCATTGTTTTTACCCCTGTTTCCGGCAACCATTATTTTTAATTCAATTTTTATGAGAATTAAAAATCCGATATTAAGGTCAGGCTTACTAATTTTCTGGCCTCTTTTTGGCATCTACCTCTTTCAGAAATTTAATTTAAAACAAGATGACTGGATATATATTTTAATTTTTTTTACGGCAATGTTCTATGGTTTTAGAATGCTTTCAATGCGAGAACTAGGAATTTGGACCGGCTACATGTCTACTTCTTTATGGGCATTACTTTGGATTCCTCTTTTAGAAAATAGTAATTATATTTTTTTTTACTCCTTATGGTTTTCTTTACCCCTAGTTATAATGGTATTTGTCGTTCATCACTTAGAAAAATCTTTTGGTGCCGCATTTACAGAAATAAACGGGGGGCTTGCGCAAACAATGCCTAGGCTCAGCGGAGTGTTTGTTGTAGTTGTCCTCGCTCTAATTGCGACTCCAATTTTTCCTAACTTTTTTATAGTTCTTGATTTTATATTAAAGTCTACTGCATTAGGTGCATTTACAATTTGCATTGTTTGGGCTATTTGGGGTTGGGCGGGAATGCGTTTAATTCAAGGTATTATTGTTGGTAAATCAAAATTAAATGAAGTGCAGGATATATCTAGGTGGTTGGCCTGGCTATTTAGCTTGATAATGATTTCAGCAATAGTGTTTAGTGTAATATTCATTGGAAAGAACCTATGACTATTTCTTTAGGTAAAAGTTTAAAAATAAGATCAACAATTCATGTTGCAGCAGAGCCAATTTCCTTTTTTTGGCCCATGCGAACCTTCATACACCATAATCCTCTGCATGGTTTGGAGCATTTACCTTTCGATCAGGCAGTAAAAGAGGGGAAGCGCCTTTTTCATGGTGAAGTATATTTACCGAGGAGTACATATCAGAGTTATGTTTCTGAAGAAAAAGTTGATTTAAATACGCTGAAATCTGGAATTTCAAGATTTATAGAGCAAAGAGATAAGAGTCCGAATATCGATTTGCAGAAATGGCTTGAACATTTAGTTCTGAGTATTGCTGACCCAATTTCAAAAAAAAATGAATTAGCTACCATTTCCGATATCTATGCTGTGCTGCATGGAACAGAAGCTGAGCGACCAATGAAGCCAATGATGGATTCCGTAAGTCAGTGCCTTCAAGAAAACTTACTTAACAAGCCAGTTTATGATGCAACTGACATTCTTTTTGGAGCAAGAATAAGTGAAGAACTTGACGAATTGGTTATTAGTAGCTGCTTAGATTTCTTTGATGAAGGGCAAAGTGTTTGGTCAATGCCGGAACGTCAATTAGGATTTTTTAAAGCTTGGAGGGACATTGTTAGTAGGAATTTACCCTTTTTTCTGAGAGGAGTGAGAATTGGAAAAATCTTAGAGGAGTCTGATACCCCAGAAGGAATTATTGCTTACGTCTTAGATCAGTTAGAAGTACCTGAAGAACAGTGGCTCGAATATTTTACAAGCGAGCTTGTAAAGTTACATGGGTGGGTAGGTTTTATTCGTTGGCGATCGAGTGCAAAGCACTATTACTGGAACCAAAGCCACCCGGGTGATCTTGTTGATTATTTAGCGATAAGAATGACTTTAGCTTTAGCACTGCTTCATGAAAACACTAAATGCAAGGGTTATTGTGGCAGAGATAAAATTGAAAATTTAATAAAAGATTTTCCAGAGGAAGCTTATTTAAGGTTTGAGTTAAGGCAGGCGAAAATAATTCCCGAGATGGCATATGAGGTAGATCTAGCAATAGCTCGTGGAAATCAAAAGCAAATTAAAAGGGTATTTAGTACCTACATAAACAAGAAAAGGTTTCATGAGGCTGAAACTTTTGTGGAAAATCTCCGTAATCTCGCTCGAATGTCGGGAGAGGAGGGCTCTTTACTTGATCTGTCACAAAAGGAATTAGAGGGTTTAATTGAGACCATCAGCATTTTTGAAGAGAACGAAGGTTTAACATGGCTTCGCTCAATGGAAGATATGGCAATAAAGAAACTATTAAAGGGAATTAATATTTCGAAAGCGCCGCCTAAAGAGAAACGTCCTTTTGTGCAAGCCATGTTTTGTATAGATACGCGCTCTGAGCGAATCCGAAGAAATCTTGAGATTGTTGGTGATTATGAAACATATGGAATAGCAGGATTCTTTGGGGTTCCTGTAAGTTTTATGGAACTTGGCAAAGGAAGTGAAATTCATTTATGCCCGGTAATTTTGACACCAAAAAATGTTGTTCCTGAAGTAAGTGTCTCTGAGATAAAAGACGAAGCAGCCGTAACATCTCTTGGAAAAGCAATGCATGAGCTTAAAGAGTCTGTTTTGACACCCTTTGTTACTGTTGAGGCAATAGGTCTTTTGTTTGGATTTGACATGATAGGAAAAACGATTGCACCAAGTAAATATAACCATTGGCGAAAGCATTTAAGTCCCGAAAAGCCGCAGACAAGATTATTGCTTGATAAATTGAGTAGAGCTCAAGCCGATTCTATTATCAGAGCGGCACAGCGAGCGGTAATTTTGGCTGCAATTGCACATGAGTTAAAATTAGGCCCTGAAGAATTATCTGATTCGTCAATTAGAGATATAAGAGAATGCGCTCTCGGTAGGGACGTAGACAAAGAGACTTGCAGCAACAGTTTGAATTTAAGTATGGCAGAATTTGATGAATTTATTGTGAGTCTGCAAAGCGTCTATAGGATAAATGAATCATTTTCCCACATGCAAGTGGAACGTTTAAGTCGTATTGGATTTACTTTAGAGGAGCAGGTTAATTATGTCGGAACTGCTCTTCAAGCAATTGGATTAGTCGAGAATTTTTCGAGGTTCGTTTTACTTGTTGGTCATGGAAGTACATCTGAAAATAACCCATATGAGTCAGCATTAGATTGTGGTGCCTGCGGTGGTAATCATGGAGTAGTGAGTGGCAGAGTACTTGCACAAATGGCCAATAAACCGCAAGTTAGACGCAGACTTTCAGAGCAGGGTATTCATATACCAGATGATACCTGTTTCATACCTGGATTTCACAATACAACATCAGATGAAATAATTTTACATGACATGGATCTGATTCCTTCTTCTCACTTAATGTATATCGATCGGCTAAATATTGGCCTTACAGCAGCAGCTCGATTATGCGCAACCGAGCGGATTCCTACATTGGAAAAAAATATAAGTAAAAATGTAAAACCTATTACAGCATCAAGAGCAGCAATGAGGAATACCATGGACTGGTCTCAAGTAAGACCTGAATGGGGGCTCTCAAGAAATGCATATTTTATAATCGGTAGGCGTGAACTTACCCACGAAATGGAATTAGACGGCAGAGCATTTTTGCATTCTTACGACTATAGAATCGATACCAAGGGCCGTCTACTCTCTACGATCATGACCGGACCCCTTGTTGTAGGACAATGGATAAATATGGAGCATTATTTTTCTGCTGTTGATAATCAGAGATTTGGAAGTGGTAGCAAAGTGAATCACAATGTAGCGGGTAGATTTGGTGTAATGAGTGGCAATTTAAGTGACTTGCGTACTGGCCTTCCCTCACAAACTGTCTTAAGAGATGGGATGCCTTATCATGAGCCAGTTAGACTCATTACACTTATTGAGGCCCCTTTTGGTTTGGCGAAACAGGTTTTTGAGTCAGTGGTTGCCACAAAGAATCTTGTGAGAAACGCTTGGATAAGAATGCTTATAGTGGATCCTGAGACACGGAATGTATCTCTTTTTGAGAGAGGCGAGTGGAAGCATAATTATCAGCTGTCCAGTGAGTTAACGTCCCAAAATGAGGAGGGATAGATATATGAAAGAATTTAATTTTAGCCAATTAAAAAAATTAGAAATAATATTGGAGGGGGAGCATCAAGAATTCGCAACGGATTTGTTAGACCACGCTGGCGTGAAAGGTTATACCATTATCAACAATTTATCCGGCAAGGGGAGTCATGGATTTCATGACGGTCATCTTATGTTTAATGAGGAAGCGGTTTTAATAATGATTATTGCAGCAGTGCCTGAAGAGTTAGTAAATCCATTATTGGAGGGGTTTGCCCCATTTTACAATAAACATTCAGGCGTTGTTTTCGTATCCGACATACAAGTTACTAGACTGGTAAAATTTAAGAGTTAAATAGGAATCCTCTTCGGAAATAATAGTTTGCTCGAAAATCACAGCAGAATATGTTTTTGGAAATTAAGTTGGCAAAAAAATCTCTTTTTTTGGTTAAATTTTAGTAAATTTATATTAATTTTTAAGAAAAAAGACAGTAAAGCAACTTTTTTTATTTTTATAAGATATTGTTTTTAATATATTTTTTATTATACATAGATAATTAATTATGATAATTGTAGAAGGTATTTATTGGAAAGGATGGAAAGGCCTTTTTATGCTTAGGAAATAAACTCAAGTGACCTTCACGAAATTGTTTGAAAGCAACTGAATCAGGAGTTGATCATGGCAAAAAAATATGACGCGGGCGTTAAAGAATATCGTGATATGTACTGGATGCCCGAATATGTTCCTTTGGACACAGATCTGCTTGCATGCTTCAAGGTTACGGGACAACCAGGCGTACCAAATGAAGAGGTTGCGGCAGCAGTTGCAGCAGAATCTTCCACCGGCACGTGGTCAACTGTTTGGTCAGAACTTCTCACCGATATGGATTACTACAAGGGCAGAGCGTACCGAATAGAAGACGTACCAGGCGATCCTGAATCTTTTTATGCATTTGTAGCTTACCCAATAGATCTTTTTGAAGAGGGGTCTGTTGTAAATGTACTCACCTCTCTAGTTGGAAACGTTTTTGGTTTTAAAGCGCTACGACATTTAAGACTTGAGGACATAAGATTTCCAATGGCTTACATCAAAACATGTGGCGGCCCTCCAGCAGGCATTCATGTTGAGCGTGACAGATTAGCTAAATACGGTAGACCAATGTTGGGAGCAACTATTAAACCAAAATTAGGATTGTCTGCGAAAAACTACGGACGCGCTGTATATGAGTGTCTACGTGGTGGTCTTGATATGACCAAAGACGATGAAAATGTAAATTCACAACCATTCATGCGTTGGCGCGATCGTTTCGAATTTGTAGGAGAAGCCCTTCAAAAAGCTGAGCACGAGACGGGAGAGAAAAAGGGCCATTATTTGAATGTTACAGCGTCTACGCCAGAAGAAATGTATAAGCGAGCAGAATTTGCGAAAGAAGTCGGTTCTCCGATTTTAATGCATGACTTTTTGACTGGCGGCTTCACTGCAAATACTGGTCTGGCAAATTGGTGTCGGGATAATGGGATGCTGTTGCATATCCATAGAGCCATGCATGCAGTTATAGACAGACACCCAAAGCATGGTATCCATTTTCGTGTTTTGGCGAAGTGTCTAAGGTTGTCAGGTGGCGATCACCTGCATACCGGAACAGTGGTCGGTAAGCTTGAAGGAGACAGGGCAGTGACACTTGGTTTTGTTGATCAACTTAGAGAGTCATTTGTTCCCGAAGATAGGCATAGAGGCGTATTCTTTGACCAAGATTGGGGATCATTGCCAGGAGTTTTTGCAGTCGCTTCAGGTGGTATTCACGTTTGGCATATGCCTGCTTTAGTTACTATTTTTGGAGATGATTCAATGCTCCAATTTGGTGGCGGAACACAAGGACACCCCTGGGGTAACGCTGCCGGTGCGGCTGCAAATAGAGTAGCTTTAGAAGCATCAGTCAAAGCAAGAAATGAGGGCCGTATTATTGAAAAAGAGTCTAGGGATATACTCACAGAAGCTGCAAAAAATAGCCCTGAATTGGCTATAGCCATGGAAGTATGGAAAGAAATTAAATTTGAATTCGATACTGTTGATAAATTAGACGTTTAATAGGTTTTGCCAGTAATACTGGTGCGCTAATCAATTTTGTTGAGGATAAATAAATGCAATCTACTACCGGAGATTATCAGACAGCTTATACCCTAGAGACTTTTGGGTTCTTACCCAAGCTTTCTCAAGAGGAGGTCTATCATCAAATTGCTTATTTGATCGGACAAGGCTGGACCCCAGCCATTGAGCATGAGCATCCCAACAATGCCAATAGTCACTATTGGACAATGTGGAAGTTACCTCTGTTTGGTCAGACGGATATCAATAAAGTCTTTGCTGAACTTGAAGAGTGCCGTCGAAATTATCCCGATCATCATGTCCGTTTGATTGGATATGATAATTACACCCAGTCGCAAGGTCTTTGTTTCGTTGTTTACGAGGGTCATTCATAAAAGTGAAGATCTTGCATAATAAGTTTTAGTTTAGGAGATATATGATGGCAAATGAAAATTACGGTATTGCGCTGGGGATGATAGAGACACGGGGCTTAGTGCCTGCAATTGAAGCGGCAGATGCTATGACAAAAGCTGCTGAAGTTAGGCTTATATGCCGCGAGTTTGTAGGTGGTGGATACGTTACGGTAATGGTACGTGGCGAAACAGGTGCTGTGAATGCAGCCGTAAGAGCAGGTGCAGATGCATGTGAGAGAGTTGGGGATGGTCTAGTGGCTGCCCACATTATCGCACGTCCGCACAAAGAGGTTGAGCCTGTGTTGGAACACAGTGGTGGCAATCGCTCATAAATAGTGAGTAATTTTTTGGAATTACTTAAGAATTTAAATAAAAGTTTTTTTACTTCGAGTACGGAGATTTAAAGATGGCTAACGAGAATTATGGTATTGCTTTGGGTATGATTGAGACCCGCGGCTTAGTGCCTGCAATTGAAGCAGCAGATGCTATGACAAAGGCCGCAGAGGTGCGTCTGATCGGTCGCGAATTTGTGGGTGGCGGATACGTTACAGTACTAGTTCGCGGCGAAACAGGTGCTGTGAATGCAGCCGTAAGAGCAGGTGCAGATGCATGTGAGAGAGTTGGGGATGGTTTAGTAGCCGCCCACATTATCGCGCGTCCTCATAAAGAGGTTGAGCCTGTTTTACCAACTGGGGCTTAAATTAGCTCCGGCGATATTCAATTCAAAAAAGCATATATTGCTCAATTGAATATAGCTTTGATAAAACAGTGCTTACTTAAGGGCCACTAGATGGCGTTTAAGCTAAAAATCGTTCAAATGCATGATGAATGGGTGATTAAAATGTCAAAAATGACAGCCGTTCGTTTTCTACAAGGTGCAGAGTAGATGAGTCGGAGGAGAGCATGTCACAAGCGAGTCAAATTTTGATGGCACAATCAAGCCAAAACAGCACACGATCTGCGGCATTGGCTCGGAGGAAGTCAATGTCTGATGCCGGCAAGGCAGCAGTTTCAAATGAAACTGATGGCCCCAACGCCGCTTCGCCTGTTCATCAGGATCAGATAAATTTGAAACAAGAGTCAACTCGAAGGACGGCACTCGCCCGTAGAAAGGCTATGTCTCAATCAGGAAAATTAGCTTCAAATTCAAAAGATCGGATTCGTGGACAAGATTCAAGTCAGGCGGAAGACGTTGCTACGAAGGTCGATACAGAAACTATCAATGGTGATGCAACGAGTGAAGCTAGTAATGGACAAGTTGAAATAAAATACGAATCAACTGTTTCTCAAAATACACAAGAATTAAGTTCAACCACTAAAGCAGCAGCTCAAGCGCGTCGACGAACTCGGTCAGCATACGGAAAAGCAACCCCTTCAGAGAAAAATATCGTTGAGAATGAAAAAGTTCAAGCTGTGACGAGTAGAGATATAGCCAGATCGGTTCGCAGACATCGAAGTAACAGAGGCAATAATTCTAGCTTAAAGGTAGGCGTATCTGAAACAAATAGAGGTCAGCATGTCACTGGAACTATGGTGAATAGAAACGCATCAGTCACTGGAAATGAAGCTAGCACATGTAGAGATATTACGGGGACAGAATATCTTGAAGCTAACGTTTACAAAGAATTTTGCAAATCAGAACCAAGTCCTAATGTAACTCGCTCGGGAATGAGCTCGACTAATAAAGGTAATGTAATCACTGGAAATAAGGTGAGTAGAAGCTTAAGAGTAACCGGAGATGAGCCAGGATCATGCAAAAATATAACTGGTACTGACTACATAAGCGTCCAAGATTCCGATAAGTTTTGCACTACCACTAGTTCCGGTCCGGAAATGATTGTTAGTGGTGCCACCAATACCACAACGAGGAAAGGTAAGACAATTACTGGTGATAGTGTTGGTAAAACTGGAAATGTTACTGGTGCAGATGCTGGAGCAAATATGGAGCCGACTGGAGCCCAATATACTTTGGCTTTAGATACAGGTAGATCATCCACAAAACAGCATATGGATCGCTCGGAGACTGATATAAGCTCTGGTAGCACAAGTTCAGGCGTTAAAAAGATAACCTTTTCTGAAACTTTTGATGGCCATACAATCAGCGGCAATATCGATGGAAGAACAAATCTTGTTACTGGTAATGAGGCTGGAACCTGTAACTCGATAACTGGAACACCCTACTCAGGTTTAGAAAATTATTTGTCGTGTGATAAATCTGAATTTACTGAGGCATCATTAAGAGCACAAACAAAGTTATCTGGGTTCGGCAGTAATTTAACGGGAATTCAACCTAGCATTGGTGGAACTATGACTGGAGATCATAAAGGAGCATGTGAAAAAATTACAGGCACTCCATACGTAGGCGAAGATCAAATTGCAAAGGCTTGTAGTGAGGAGCAGGAATTCATAAATCAAAATGGCGATGCTTTGGATGGAAACTTCAAAGATTTTAGTATCGCTTCGCCTGGCCATGCTTCAAAAACTATGGACCAAGCCTTCATTGAACAAATTAATCATGAGGATAATCATGTAACAGGGCCATTTGACATGGCAACTGGGAAAGTAACAGGCACCGATGACGATAGATTCGGAATTCAACCCGAACTTTCTGAAAGAAATGTTCTTATGGGTGGAGTTGTAAACAATAGAGTAAAGTCTCGAGTATCGGGTGAAGGTATTGATGCGGGCCCAAAAATCACTGGAGATGATTGGGATCGTGGGAATCGAATTACGGGAACTGAGGGCTTATCAGCAACAGTGAGAAATCCTTCAATCAGAGGACCAATGAATGCGATGATAAATAGGACAATTTGTAAAGAAAAAAATGATGCTCCTAATCCTACAAATCTTGTGACTGGCAGTAGCGGTAATTATAAAGAAGGCTCCTTGATTACCTATTCTGGTGGCGCACGCGGTTAAGCATAGGTTGAGTGATTGTGCCTCGTCGCCCACTGCATCGAAGCAATAGGGCAGTGCGCCCAATAGCACCGGCACCTTGTCGTCGTCCAGGCGCATGCAATTTAGATGAAGAAAAAAGCAACCCTTCAAATATCATAGAGGGCCATCATTCTTTATGTGACTATGAAGAAAATAAGCGGCTCTATGAATATGAGGAGCGCATTAAAAAAAGCTTTGATAATATAGTGCCAACTTTAAAAAATATTGCTGCTATACAGAAAGAATCTAACTTTGAGACAAAAGCTCAAGAAATATCAAAGTCCAGCTTAGGTTTTGAAATGCCCAAAGAAATTTTAGCTAACGCTTGGGTTGATCAATTAGATATGCCAAAGTTATTTGCATGGTGTGTTTTTCATACTTACTGTAGATTTAGTAATGAATTTTATGCCGAGGCACCCCTTTCGCATGATTTTGAAAAAGAATTTGATGGATTTGTTCAGTCTTGTGGATTTCATACTGTTGATATTTCGCCCTGTGCAGATGGAAGGCTTGCACATTTAATTAGATATGTCCTTCGATTACCACATAAAAATGTGAGAAGAAAATCTTATGCTGGGGCAATGTTTGATATCGACAACAGTATAGAAAAATGGATAGAAACAGAGATGCTGAGATTTCGGGAGGGAAAACCAAATAATGCTAGCGACAATACACGATATTTAAAAATAGCAGCTTATCATTTTTCGTCAGTGGACCCTACCAATCAAGGATGTGCTGCACATGGATCAGATGATAGTCAGGCAGCAGCATGCGGTCTAGATAGACTTTATGCCTTCAAAACTGCTATTGAGAATAGTTTTTGTTGTGGCGCTTCTATTGATTTATTGTTAATCGGATTGGATACTGATACCGATTCTCTTAAAATCCATATGCCCGACTCTGGCGGTATTATTTCACTTGAGCATTTCATTGATACAAAAAAAATATTCGAGAATACAGATTCGTTGAATCGAGAGAGTGGGCGTCAATTTATAATCGAGCAGATCAGATCAATTTTTCCAGATGCAACTGAGGGAATGATTAAATTTATTGCTTACATTATCGAAAATAATATTTCTCAAATTGATTATGTGAAAAAAAATTATGGAGACTCATATCCCGACATTGGCCATGCAGAACGTTTTATTGGCGCAGGCGTTGGTTTTGAGGAGATTCAGTTACGCAATTTAATGTATTTTGCTTATCTTCAAACAGTTGAAGAGGCTGTAGCTGATACTGATGTTGGAATAAAAATTTTTTCAGGTTTAAATGTAAAAAAGGGCCTTCCGATACCTATCGTAATTCGATTTGATTACCATGGACAGGTACCAAGTGCAAGAGATCGAGCTATTAAGCATTGTCAAAGAGTATCTCGAGCATTTAAAGAACGCTACGTGAAATTGGAAGATCAAGGTATGCTTCAGATATTGCAAGTTGTCAGGGATTGTAATTCTGACGCAGCTATTGAAATAATCAATTGTTCCGTAACCCCTGTAATGAACGGAGAGCACTAATGAAAATATGTCAGGTCGAAAGACCACTTGTTTCAACCAACAGAATCGCGTTAATGGAGCATAAACTGCTGCAAGTGGTCAGGGACGGAAGCTCTCAGGTCGTAGCTGTTGATGCTGTAGGCGCTAAGCCCGGTGACTGGGTTATATGTGTGGGTAGCTCGGCAGCAAGAGAGGCTGCTGGTAGTAAAGGGTATCCAAGTGATTTGACCATCGTTGGGATTATTGATAAGTGGCCACCAGATTCAGGAAAAGACTGAAAGAAATGGATATTTTACAGGTAACGGGTTCGCTTATATGCACCTGCCGTGTTGAGAATTTAAAGCACGTTTCGTTGAGAGTTTTGAAAGATGGATCCGGTGGATTTGTTGTTGCAACCGATTTTGTTGGCGCTGAGCCTGGAAATTGGGTATTTGTTACAACTGGAACAGCCGCTAGATATGCTTCTGGAGATTTTGAGATCACTACAGATCTTGCAGTTTGTGGAATTATAGACTTTTGGCCAGATAAAGCCTAATACTCTGATTTTTAATGAAAATATAAATTATGACTGCCTTCCAACCAAAAATACTCATTTGTGGATACTGAATAGCCTATTTTCAGAGCTCAGCTTTACTCTAAATAAAAACTGTCTCTTTTTCGTCTATATTTCTCATTTTTGGCTTTATAATAAATAGTCTTTTTTGATAGCGGAGAAGCTTAAATGACTGATATGTGGCAAGAAAGAAAGCGTCCTGTCAGATTAGAGCGTCGTTATGAGTTCGCAAGTTACTCAGAATTACGCGATTTTCTTGATGAAGCTGCTGAATTGTCTGAAGCAAGAGGCTATTATCCAGATATGGGTTTTGGTACACAATATGTAAATGTAACCATACATTTGGATGAAAATAGTGATGAGATTACACCAGAGCAGCGTCAATTTGCAGAGGAACTTGATAAGCTCATTCCGCTTAACAATTCCTCATAGGTCGCACTTATGCCTATAATTTCCTTATTAGGCAATAAAGGAGGCGCAGGTAAAACTACGTTAGCGGTCAATCTTGCCTCCGCGCTGCACACACTTGATTCGACATTGCTATTAGATGCTGATCCACAGCAGTCATCATCTCAATGGAGAGTCCTTAGCAGTAGACCAAATAGTGTTTCAGTTTTTAATTCCTCTAATAGTGTTCGGCTCTCTGTGAATGCTCAAGCAAAGAGTTACAAGTACCTTCTGATAGATTGCCCACCTTCAATTCACAGTGATCAGACCAAAGAAGCATTGAGGTTGAGCGATTGGGCAATAATACCCGTACTGCCATCTCCTCTTGATTTATGGGCGAGCGTAAAAATTGAGGATGAAATAATAAAGGCAAAAGAAACAAATCCTCAGTTGAAAGCATTATTAGTCATAAATCAACTTGAACCGCGTACAAAATTATCGCAAGCGATTAGAAATGCGACCGTCGAATTGAATACACCTACGGCTAAGACAGCAATTAGAAGAAGAGTTGTGTACAGAAGTACTGTTTTAGAGGGAAGAAGTGTATTCGATGCTGGAAGCAAGGCAAATCCTGCAGTTGAGGAATTAAGTGATCTTTTAAAAGAAATAGGAATCTCCCGTGAGCAGCAAAAATAAAACAAGCGACTTATTAGTAGCTACTACTCGTGCTAGTAAAGCAGCATCGAGTGGAAAAAAATCTGATACAAAGCAAACATTGCAAAATCAATCGAGCACAAAGAAGAAAACCATAACAAAAAAGGCAGGTAAATCAGTTCCAAAAAAAAGGTTCAAAAAAGAAAAATATCTCAAATGAAAGGGAAGCTTTCAAGCCTGGATCTTTGTCAAAAAAAGGTAAATGTAGAGTGTGGCCTGATTAATGAATTAGTTATTGGCAAAAATTCATCAGTGTATCAATTGTTTGTTTTTACCAGAGGGAACTGATAAGTTTTTACTATTTATTATTATGGTGAGGTATTTGTGCTGTCTGACGATATTAAATCATTGGTACCAATATCTGTACCCGAATATCTTATAAGGCATACTACTCTGAGGCAGCTTCAAATTTTTGAGGCAACTGCTCGACTGGGAAGTTTTACAAGAGCCGCAGAAGAGTTATTTTTGACTCAGCCAACTATATCTATGCAAGTAAAAAAGCTATCTGATTCAATCGGTATGCCATTATTTGAACATGCAGGAAGGTCGGTTAAAACTACTGAAGCCGGAAGAGAATTATACGATTCATGCAGAAAAATTTTTGACGTACTTGCAAATTTAGAGATAAAAGTTTCTGATTTACAGGGGATGCGAAGAGGTAGGTTACGGCTTGCTGTAATAACAACAGTAAAATATTTTCTCCCGGAGTTACTCGGAGAATTCTGTGTCAAACATACTGGTATTGACATGGCCCTAAAGGTTTCCAATCGAGATCGCATTATGGAACGGTTAAGCAGAGATGAAGATGATCTTTACATCGTAGGCGCTGTGCCAGAAGATTCAGAAATAACAGCCTATTCATTTGCACCAAATCCTTTAGTCGTAGTAGCTCCTCAAGATCATCCTTTAGTTGGGCAGAGAAATATATCAATTGACGAGATTGCAAAACATCCATTTATTGAGAGAGAGTCAGGTTCTGGCACAAGAGATGCCGTACGCCGAATGTTTTCAGAAATGGGACCACTACCAAAAATAAAGATGGAACTTGGAAGCAACGAAGCAATAAAACATGCGGTTGTTGCTGGTTTAGGTCTAGCAGTAATGTCATTGCACTCTTTGACCTTGGATGGGCCAAAGGGCCCACTTGCTTTACTCAATGTAGAGGGATTTCCTATCATGCGCCAATGGTATATTGTCCACCCAAAAGGAAAAGAATTATCATTAATAGCACAAGCCTTTCTCGATTATGCACTTGAAGCTGTACCAGAAAAGCGTCAAAAAATGATAGATAATTGGCCAATGCTTGAATTTTAAAAGGGTAGCAAAAATTACAATTTAATTTTATTTCGAAGTTTACGAGTTTTCACAACCATTCTGTGCGTTGAAAGATTATTATTTAAAGAAGACACATTATTAAGTAGAGCCCATACAATATCGTATGATTCATCATTTCCAGGAATAAATGTTTTTCTATCTATTTCGAGAAGAAAACGGATATCATAATGTACATGCCTAGGCCCATATTTACTTTTTGGTATAACATGCATATCTACGTCAAAAATTTCATCGCTTATTAGTTTAATGTTTTCAACCGGAACACCAGTTTCTTCAGATGTTTCTCTAATTGCTACTCTTCTTATGTCTGAATCACAATCTGCATGCCCACCCGGCTGAAACCATTGGTTTTGTTTTTTGTGATGAAGTAACAAAACTCTTTCCATATGAGAATCAACAACCCATGCTGAGCCAGTGATATGCCCAGGTAATAATTTTGAATAAAAGCAGTTTTCATTGTTTCTTACAAATATTTTGGCTTTAGCCACAAAAGCTTCTTCAGTTAGATTTTCTGGTTTATATTGCCTTAAGAGATTCAAAAGTTCTTCTCGATGCATAAATAAATACTCTTTTTTCTATGTACCCATTGGACTCTCGACGGCAGCTAATGCAGCAGCAGCTGCCTCATCTATATCTGATTCACTTCCTGCTAGGATTAGTCTTCCGAATGCTCCCACTGCCTTAACGTCCACTAGAGTAATACTTGCGGCCTTTTCTGCCTGATTAGCTGCATAAATGATATAGCCAGCTGGTTCTGTTTCAAGTATGAACATGCTTTGATTCGGCAGTATCATGGATCCTCTTCGATCTTGACGGTTTATAAGTACAGTATGATCTGGAGTCATGCCACGAATGATCTCTTGCCATTGCACCCTACAGGGCAATCGATCTGTTTGCGACGCCCCGATGCTGCCTAAAACAATTCGACCTGCCTCGATAACATCACTCTGATCCCTGTAGTGAATTACCATCGATCCATACGCTCGTTCAACAACTTGCTGAGCTAAATGGACTTGTGTCGCTTTAAGAGCGGTATCGGTAAGTCTATGAACAGCCATACCTGGCGCGACTTCCATCCACAGACAAGCATCGCCTGGAATTGGCAAAAATCCTTGAGATGCAGTTGCAATATAAGCAGCCAACTGAGGTTGGAGAGCATCTATAAAGGTGTAGGTTCGTAAAGAAATCATATCAAGCGAATTTTTTAAATACTCTTTTTACCAACGTTAAGCCCAATAATTATTTGTGTAATCAAATTCAGGCACCCAAGGCATATAATCAGGTGATAGTTATAGTGCATAATTGGTATAGATGAAAATCGAATGTTTTCGATAGTATACATTGATAATTATCGATGGGTTACCAAGATTACCAAATAACTCATTGATATAAATAATATATGGTTTTTTGCAAAGATTGGTAAACCTATTAATGGTGCCTGGGAGAGGATTTGAACCTCCACGGGGTTACCCCCACTAGCACCTGAAGCTAGCGTGTCTACCAATTTCACCACCCAGGCATTATGAGAGGGCGCGTAAGTTACAGCGACAACATGTTACTGTCAACGTACAATATTCAAAATATATTTATCTAAGGCAAGCTCCTTGTGACAAAACGCATAAAACCTCGTAAAAAAAAGCTAGTCGATCCTAATTTTGAACGAGAATCTCTCAAGTACGAAAACCCTATACCCAGCCGAGAAATGATTGCTGAATTAATAAATTCGCAAGGTTGCCCCATGGCCTTTAAAGAAATTGCTTCCTCTTTAGAGATCGAAAAAGATCAAGTTGACGCACTGTCTCGAAGAATAAATGCTATGGCTCGAGATGCACAATTGATTCGTAATCGAAGAGGAGGCTATTGCGTAGTCGATAAGCAAAATTTAATTGCTGGGAGAGTCATAGGTCATCAGGATGGTTTTGGTTTTTTAAGGCCAGACGAAGGAGGTAATGATCTTTTCCTCGGTCCCCGAGAAATGAGAAAGGTTTGGCATGGGGATCACGTTGTAGCTCAAATTTCTGGCAGGGACCAAAAAGGCCGATTTGAGGGAGTAATAGTTGAGGTTGTTGAAAGAGCTTATTACGATTTAGTAGGAAAGCTAAATATAAAACATGGTGTTGTTACGTTAATTCCAGATAACAAACGCATATCACATCAATTGCTAATAGACCCAGAGTACTTATTAGGTGCTTCTGATGGAGAAATCGTTGTTGCTCAAATAATTGAACATCCATCTGAATTCCGCCAACCTTTTGGAAAAATTACAGAGATTCTCGGTGATAACTTAACTCCTGGCATGGAAACCGACATTGCTATTAGGGCACATAATTTACCAACCAAATGGTCGAAAAATGCGATGAAGCAATTAAAAAAAATGGAACAAAATATCCCAAAAAAATTAAAGGATAATCGCTTCGATCTCACTGAACTGCCCTTCATTACAATTGATGGAGATAATGCAAAAGATTTTGATGACTCTGTTTATTGTGAAAAAACAGATAAAGGCTGGAGACTTTTTGTTGCAATTGCAGATGTTGCAGAATATGTGAAATCAGGCACACCTTTAGATGAAGAAGCATACATAAGAGGAACTTCTGTTTATTTTCCAAGTCGGGTAATTCCAATGCTGCCAGAGAAAATTTCAAACGGTCTATGTTCTCTCAATCCAAATGTAGATAGATTAGTGGTAGTTGCAGAAATGTATTTTGATAAAAAAGGAAAAATGTATCGTTCAAGTTTTTTTGAAGGGTTCATTAATTCTCATGCAAGAGTTACATACAATGAAGCAGAAGAAATTATTTTTAAAAAAAATAAAAAAATAAATAATAAATTTCATTCTGTTACTTCTCATATAAAAAATCTTTTTGAATTTTATAAGTCTTTACATAAAGCTCGTGAAAAAAGGGGCGCCATTGATTTCCAAACAGCCGAAATAGGTTTTAAATTCAATAAGACAGGAAAAATTCTGGACATTGCGCCACAGTCGAGAGGATATTCTCATAAAATAATTGAAGAATGCATGTTGTCGGCAAATGTTGCTGCTGCGAGATTTTTAATTCGCCATAAAATTCCCTCATTGTTTAGAATTCACGAAAGGCCAAGCCTCGAAAAATTAACCGATCTGGGTCAATTTCTCTCGGAAATGGGGTTAAGTTTAAGAGGGGGATTAAAACCATCGGCTAAAGATTATGTTTATCTTATAAAAAGCGTAAAAAATAGGACTGACTCGCATATTATACAAACGGTATTACTTCGTTCTATGATGCAGGCTGTATACAGCCATGACAATCTTGGACATTTTGGATTAGCTTATGAGGCATATGCCCATTTCACTTCTCCCATCAGAAGATATCCTGATCTCATGGTTCATAGAGCCATAAAACATATAATTCACGGAGGTTCTGGTAAAAATTTTAAATACGACATTCCTCATCTTGCCGCAATGGGGGAACATTGCTCGGCTCTTGAACGCCGCGCTGATGACGCATCTCGTGATGTAATAGATGCCCTAAAATGTGACTTTATGAAAGACAAAGTAGGCGAAATTTTCTATGGTTTGATTTCAGGTGTTCATGGTTTTGGTCTTTTTGTTGAACTAGATGACATTTTTATATCCGGATTAATTCATATTACCTCCTTGGATAAAGATTATTTTCACTTCGATCCAATTGGACACCGCTTAATTGGTGAGCGCACACACAAGACATATCGTCTTGGAGACCCAATAAGGGTGCGCGTTGCAGCTGTAAATATGGAGGAAAGAAAACTTGACTTTATTTTGCCAGATAAAGGTAAAAAAGATAAAAATTTAAAAAAAACCAGAAAGAAAAAAAACAAACAAAAAAAATATAGCTGATATGAAAAAAAAGTTAAATAATCAGGGATATAATTGGATCTCAGGTATTCATCCCGTAAAAAATGTAATTAAGCATGGTTCTGCAAGAATAAAGCATATTTTTGTTGATCCCAA
>MDTD01108860.1_pt1 | contig 140543 bp, 140 predicted proteins | sample 811221 | NCBI WGS metagenome assembly MDTD01 (sample SAMN05326646, study PRJNA326480) | marine metagenome | isolation source: seawater | place: Pacific Ocean: South West | collected 2011
AAACAAAGGCGAGGCATTGCAACTCGCTATGCTAAAAATACAAAGTCTTTTGTCGCGGCTGTTCATATTAGATGTATTGTGATTTGGGCTAAAATCTTGTGACGACACTATCTAGATTTCACGCATTCATTAAAATATTCATTTTTATGTGAATGATATTTGGCTTGTTTCAATTGGTGCGTTTTTTTATTTGAAATATTTTAAATCCGTTCTTCGATAATCATTAATGAGTGAAGTAAAAAAAATCGAGTATTACTTCCCATTTCCTCTCCCTTAAATGGTTTTAGGGCTCCTAAAGCGCATTCTGTTGGCGGACGATTATCTCCTCAATCCGTTGCCGTGGATTTATCGAAGGAAACTCAAAAGGTTCGATGTTTTGATGGGCTTGATCGTTCCGTTGAAAAGAGGTATTTAAATTCAAATCATTGTTCTTTTCGTAAACCTTTAAGTGAATTGTATTTAACGAGGTCGTTGTCTTCGCGTTTTTTTTACTGCCATTTCACTGTGATTCATGTGGCGTGACAGATAAATACTTTATGAGACGAGGCGAAGATTTAACCTCTTTAATTTGTATTTCGTCACCATCATTACTCAAAAAAATTATGATTGGATGTGCAGAGTCTGTGGATTTGCTGCATCATTCCGGGTTTATTCACCGGGACATTAAATTGAATAATTTTGTCATGACGCCAGATAGTATTCGTTTGATTGATTTTGATACGTTGACGTTTGATCCGTCAGATAGTGCTGCCCATTTACTTGGTACGCCATATTATTTTTCTAAGGAATATTTCATTGAAGAGATCGCAACTCAGGCTTCGGACATATGGGCGCTTGGGGTTTCCTTTCTATGTGCAATATTTAGTGGTGCACAAGCAACATTGCCTTATCAAATGATTCATTGGTTATTGGGCTCTGGTAATATTAAATGTTTTAGTGATATGTCTTATTTGTTTAATTTGACATCTATTGATTATCGCAATGACGTGTCAATTGGTGAGATAAATGATGGATTTCATTCTTTATGTGAATTATTAGAATCTGATGACATAGATTTTTTAGAACCAACATCGTTTCAATTGAATGCGGCAAAACTTGTATTTGATTATTTGCTATGTGAGCCAACGTCACGATCCATTTCAAGATTTTTGGAGTTGTTTAAATTGATTCCGTTAAATGCTGAATGATGACTTTATTTGCTTTAGGGAAAGCAAATTTGTTTAATTCTGATGGTTCAACCCATTCATAATCATCCGCGGAGTTGCATTGTATGGATTCATGATGTGACACGCTGCACATGTATGCATGAAGCGTGATTTTAAAATGTGAGTAGGCATGCTTAACTTTGCATAAAAAATGGCCAATGGTTGCATCCAAGTTGACTTCTTCTTTAATTTCACGAATGGTTGCGTTTTCAAGAGTTTCTGATCCCTTGACCTTACCCCCAGGAAATTCCCATAACCCACCCAGCAATTGATTTTTTTTTCGTTTTGTTATTAGGACTTTACCATCACTTCGCTGAATAATTCCGACCACAATAATGTGATGTGGGGTGGGGGGCTTTTTTTGTTTGACAGGAAATTTCTCGATTTGCTCCATATTTTTTGCGTAGCATACATTTTGAATGGGGCAGTGTTGGCAGTTAGGATTTTTTGGGGTGCAAATGGTTGCCCCCAACTCCATGACGCCTTGGTTAAACTCACTTGGGGTTGTTGTTTTAATGATTTGATTTAATCGGTTTTGAATTTTTTTTTTTGTTTTATCTTTTCCAATATCATCGGATAAACCAAATAGACGAGTCATGACCCTTAACACATTTCCATCAACCACTGAAATGGGAACCTCATACGCAATGCTTGCGATGGCGGCCGCAATGTATGGCCCAACACCTGGCAGTTTTTGCAATACTTCGGGGTCTTTCGGAACAATCCCCTCGTAGTCATTTAAAATTATTTGACAGGTTTTATGTAAGTTTCTGGCCCGTGAATAATACCCTAATCCTTCCCATGATTTTAAAATCTCATCCTCATTGGCTTGTGCGACGTCTGATATGTTGGGGTACTTTTTTAACCATCGATCATAATATGGGATCAATGTGTTAATTTGTGTTTGTTGGGCCATAAACTCACAAATGAGTGTGTGGTATGGGTGAGGAGCTTTTCGCCAAGGGAGGTTTCTTTGATTGGCTTTGTACCATTGAGTTAGGGGTTTTGCCCACATTAGGCCAATGTATCTTGAAGATCTCCGGACTGAAACAGCTCTGTTATAATATCGCATCCTCCAATAAATTCGCCATTTACATAGAGTTGTGGAATGGTTGGCCAATCTGAAAATTCTTTAATGGCCTGTCTGAGAATCTCATCTTCCAATACATTCTTTGCTTCATAGGTTACGCCAGATTGGTTTAATATGTGGACCACTTGATTCGAAAACCCACACATTGGCATATCTTTATTGCCTTTCATGTATAACATGACTTTATTTTTTGTGATATCGTCTTTAATTTCTTCTTTTTTTTGATTTAATTGATTATCTGTAATCATTGGTATTTCTCCTTTATTTTTTGCTCTATAGTGGCATGATTTTGTTTTGTTTCATTCCATTTTTTTAAGCTAAATGTTTTAAGTGCTAAGGCATGAACCTTTGAATCAAATGCTACTTTTAATGGTTTCATCACGGCTTGATGTTGTTTTAATAATCCCAAATCGTTGAAGGATTCAGAGATCACAATGGCTTCAAAATGTTCACCATCATTATTGATATTGTGAACAATAATTAGTGCGTCTGGTATATGTTCTTGAATGGTATTTTCGATTTCGTTAATTAAGTTCATAATTCATTTTCTCTCAGATATTTAATTATATCCAAAGATTCAAAGAGTGGCGAATCATTAATCAATAATAGCGGCACTTGAGATTTTCCGTACTTTTTTCGAAGTGCGTCATGTTCTTCTTGACTCCACTGCGTGTCATGAATGTCCACCGAAGTAATATTGTGTTCTTTAATAAAGTCGGTGACAAGCACACAAAATGGGCATGAATTGGCAATTATTAATTTAAGCATGGTTGTTCCTCCGTCATTGTTTTTTCCATTGCAGTGATAATATCCTGTTGTATTTTGACTTTATTTAATTGGTTAATCTCTTGAATTCCTGTGGGCGATGTCACATTGATTTCAATTAAATGATGATCAATAATGTCGATTCCAACAAAGGCTAACCCATTCTCTTCGAGCAAGGGGGCAATGGCCGAAATAATTTTTTGATCATGTTCGGTGATGATTGCCTGTTCGGCATGTCCGCCAGACATAAAATTATTTCGATGCCCAGTATGATTAACCCGATTAATGGCTCCAATTGCTTTTTGATTCAGTAGGATTATTCGTTTGTCACCTTGTTCATGACGAACTGTTTTTTGGCATACAATTTGAGTTGAAAAGTCATCAGTACTCAGTTCAAGCATTGGTAGAAGATTCGTGTCATTCATTGAGACCTTAAAAATACCCCGGCCGCCATAGCCATTCAATGGTTTTAATACGCATTCTCTATGGGCTTGAATAAATTCAAGTAAATCGTTTTTATTTTGACTAATCAACGTTTCTGGGGTGAAATCAGTGAATTGTGTGGCAGCAAGCTTTTCATTTGTTTTTAATACCCCCAAAGGATGATTGATAAATTTAATTCGATCACTGAATTGCTGAAATATGAGCAAGTCTCGGACATATGATGCATTAACAGGGGGATCTTTTCGAATCCAAATCATCTGAATCATTTCTGGGGTTAGTTTTTGAACGGTTGGGTTGAAATTAATTGTTTCACCAATCTCAAATGTGTCAATTTTTTGCGCAGAGATGATTAATTCATTGTTTTGTATGCCAATGTCATGAATATAAAATGTACTGTACCCCCTCAGTTGGCACTCATGAATCAGTAAATATGTGGTGTCTTTTTTCGGCTTAAATGATCTTGGGTCGTCCATCCAAAATAATATATTCATAATGTGTTAAATTCGTGTTGTGCGGATAAGTTGGCCAATTGTCCTAAAACATAACTGGTTTTAGACATTGAGTTGAGGATTTGGGTTTGGTTAAAGTGATCATTTATTTCATCTTCGAAGGCTTTAAATGTCATTCCTTTAGAATTCAATATGTCTTTATTTGATTTTTTTTCATGAACTCTGTAGAACCCCCCAATGGTTTCTCCATTCAAATGATAAATAACTTCTTCTGATGTTTGATTATTTACTTTTTTTGATGAGTGAACGCCTTCTTGGATAATTAGATTTTGAATTTTTATGGATGACTTTCCCTTGTGTAATTTATTTCTGTTCTTTCGATTTAACATTAAAATGTCTTGCGGTGAATTGATGCTGATGACACCCATACCATAGGTTCCATTGTCGGACTTTAATACCAAATAGGGGGTGTCAGGGATGTTATTTTCTTTGTATTTATTTTGGATTTTAATTAATAGTTCGTTAGCTGCATCGGCCAGTCGTTGCCGATCATTTTCATTATTAATGTCAATGGATGAAATTTGAACCATGCAGCTGCTCAAAAGCCAAGGATCAATATTTAATTTGCAATCCATGATCATTTTCTTTGTTAAATCATTCAGTGTGTTGATATGGTTTGACTTTTTTCGCTTGTGCCAACCTAAGTTTGGATGAGGGATGATTGGGATGTTTAACTTTGTTAAGTTCCCATAATTGCCATCACTTAGATCGTTATTTAATAGGCATAAATCAAAGTTGAATTCGGACATATGATTTATAATGTAATCCAAGCAATAAACCGTTATTTCATGATTCGATGATGTTGATAATTTTAGATGACCGGTTGAGCTGCAGATTGATGGTTGGTCATTAAAAAAAGTGCCAATCGAGCATTTGATGCCACATGATTCAATGCGTTGAGATAGCTGTAATACATTTTCTAAATAAAATGGGTTTCTGGTGTGATCCTCTGAAAATAATAAAATGTGCTTTGTGTTGGGGTAATGATTGCTTACAAAGTTTTCAATGGACGCTTTAATAATGGGGTGTTTTGACGGTGATAGGTTATTGAATCCAGCTGGAAATATGTTAGTATCAATGCTGGCAAATTTGTAATCTGATTCGCGTAAATCCACACTGGTATAAAACAATGGGGTGCCTTTGGCTTTTTCCGTATTTAACCAGGTTTGAATGGTGTTAAAATTTGCTTCAATTTCTTTTTCAATTAAGCCTTTCATTATGTATTGAGTTAACCATCATTTTTGAGGGTTTTCAAGTTCAAATGATCATTATTTCATGTGATTAATGATTCCTGCATTTTCAAATTTTCGGATGGGTGAGTAATAAATTAAGTGTGGGGTATTGTTATTTTGTGATTTATGGAATTAATATCTTGATATAAATTCTTTAATATCTTTTAATTCTGGTGAGTTCGGTTCAATTTGGTGGGCTTTTTTCCAATAATACGCAGCATGATCCATAAATCCATAGGTGTAATATACACTCCCAAGTCGGCTCAGGATCAAGAAATTATTTGGATCAATTCTTAATGCTTGTTGAAGTAAATTAATGGACTCGCTGTAGTTTCGATTGTTGTATTTTTCAAGAGATTTTGAATAAAGTTCAGCCACCCTTGCTTTTAATATCTCATCTTCGCTGATCAATTTGACTTCAACTTTCTTTTTTTGTTGGTCAACCCGTTGTAATTCTTTTTTTTCTAGATCAGCTATTTTTAAATTCAGTTCACGAATTTGTTTGTTGAAATAATCGTTATGTGAAAACAAATTTCTACTGGATATGCCAAATGTGATTTGACGTTTTGGTGCCATATTATGTTGTGGATTGAAATCCCCATCGATAAATTGTTCAGTTAACCCAATATGCAATTCATAGAATTCTGATGGGGTTATTTTTAATCCGAAATTGATATCTTTCCCATCGTATTCGCCCATTATTGTAATGATTTTTTCGGTGTAGGAAAAACCAAAAAAAACACCATTTAAGTTTTCTATAAATTTTCCAATACCTGTTAATGATTGTTGAGTGTGTTGAAACCCTCGAAGCCCATACCCAATGCTAAATGTTGTTTTTTCAGTATAAAATGTGTTGACGATGTATGGTGACATATTCACATCTTCAATGTATTCATTATTATTCCAAGTTGAAAATGGGCTTTCTGTAATGTTTCTTAGTCCGATGCCAACTTGATATGGGCTAAAACCATCTGAAAGTGTAAATTGATAGTGCGCTAAGAAACGATTATTGCTGACTAGGTTTAGTGCCACTTGATTATTATTGTTAATGGCATATACCGTTTTAAAGTCCATTTCGTAACGGTCTTCGTCTTCTTGGATAGATGCGGACCCATTGTATGCATGCGACATTCCAAATTGTATTTCATTTAGCCGATATTGTTTTGCAATAGGGACGTTTATATAACTATCTGTTGTATTATAAGCGGCACTCAAAACTTCCAGTGAAAGGCTCATGATGAAAAGCATTAAGTATTTCATTAGAATAAGCTTTCACCTTTTTCCTTGGCTTGTTTAATGTATTCTTTTAACCGATCGGAGGGGGCCAAGATATTTGCCTTTTCCCATTCTATTTGTGCTTTTTCATACTCACTAAGCTTAAAGTAAATGGAGCCAAGACGTTCCCTTACAATGGATGATTCTGGAAAAAACTCGACGGCAATCTCGTATGATTTTTGAGCCTTTCGGTATTCTCCATTATAGTAAAACTGCAGCCCTTCCTGAATATGTTTTAATCCAACCGATGTATCAATGGTGCTCACTTTTTCATCCGGTAACTTTTCTCCCAATTCATTTGTGTGATTGTTTACTAAGGGAGTGTCAATGTCGACAAATCCAAAACCTGTTTTAAATAGGAGTTCCGTATTATTGCTTGTGTTTTTGGTAATTCCGCCACGTAATTTTAGTCGTTGATTGATTTCAAACTGGCTGGAAAGGTTGAGAAAATCTCCATCCCATTCAATCGCAAATAGGCCCCATTTTTTTTGAAAACTAATGGCTCCAATCCCGATGACTTTATCGCTATGTAGCTTTCTGGCAGCGGTTAGATGAACACGAAATGGTGATTCTTTGGGAGCCCAAGTTGTTGTTAAGGTTCCTTCATGTAATTGTTCATTTTCTAACATTGGCTCAGTTGTGGATAGGTAATCAATGCCTCCTGAAAATACCAAATGATAATTTGAATGTTTGAATAGGGAGCCCAATCTGTAAGCAAAATGATGAAATATTTGTTGTGTTTTTTCCCCTTCATAAAATTCAACACCGTATCGTATGTTTTTTGAAAAGCTGTGATTAAAGTATATGCCTTTGTCATTGGTGTTGGCTTGAACAGTGTAGTAGCTGAGTTGATAGCCCAGCTCCGTTTGATTTTTACTTGGAAACTCCGCGTGTGGCGTAAAGACTAAGTCACTTGGTAGAATGGAAAATACAATGTTTGTGAGTGTAATTAAGCATGCTAGAGTACGTGTGAATGACATAATTTTAGTTCCCCATAATTTTCATTGTTAATGGACCAATTGAATTTATAGATGGTAATCGATTCGTCTTCATGAAACGGGCGGATGAGGCTTAATTGAGACTCATTTCTTAAAAATCTCATGTTAATTTCGTTGCTTTCAAATGCTTGAATAATATCACTTGAAATTTCATTGGCAATAAATCGTTCAGTGACGGATAATCGATGAATATCATCTGTATGAATTTTCGCCGAATTTGAAAAGAAATTGTTGGTGCTTGCAATGATGCTGCGATAATTCATTGTAACGATAAGGGCTTGTTGGTTTCCTGAATCTTCACATAAGGTTGTCCATAATGGTTCGGTATGTTGTTCTAAAAATTCATTAAATATAATCTCCTCACTATCAAAGTCTTTAAAGCTAATGTTTGCTTTTAATTTTGCGGATATTAAATCGGATAAGGTGAGGCTCCATTGTTTTACACTGTCTTCATCAATTTCGCTCATTCGCTACTCCTTTTTAATTGTTTGAGGTTGCTGATTCGTTCATTTTTTTCAAGCATTCGCAATGTGCGAATGATTTCGTATTGTGCCCTATCAATATTCTCATCTTGAATATCTGTGAGTGTTTCTTTTGCGGTGTCAAATTGTGTTTCAAATCGTTCTGAAAAATTGGATTTAAATCGACTTACAAGTTCTGTTGATGATTTAGTTAATGCGGTTGCCAGTAATTCCATATCTTTGATCTCAAAAATTAAGCTTTGCATATCAACATCTGTAAGTAGTTCAATATCTTCAAACATAAACATTTCAGCTTGGATTTGGGATAATGTTTCTGGGTCATTGGATTCTAGATCACTAAAAATGGATGCGCGCACGTCTTTTGGTAGGGTTTCAAAAACAGAAGACGCTTTTTGAATTTGAATTTTATTTTTGGATGCATCGCTAGTTTCACCAATGAATAATATGTCTTTAATTTGTTCTTCAAATTTGTCCATTGTTTCACAGGGATTATTTTTAATATTTACCAAATGTTTAGCGATTGATTTTAACTTATCACTCGGTAGCATTTCTGTAATTTCGAGCATTCGAGCTTCGCTGCACTTATTTAGAATGAAAGCCGCCACAACCTCATTTTCATTAATAAGAAACTCTTTAATTTTATTTGTTTTAACATGCTCAATAAATCCAAATGGTTCTTCACTATCGATATTAAATAGGCTTCGTTTTTCCTTTTCATTAAATGCGGAATCAATAATATGATTGGATGTGGTTTTTCCACCAAATAATGCTTCATTGTTCATGAAATTCTCATTAAATTCAATTAAATTATTTCGTGTTTTATCTGTGCCAACTTTGGAAATGTTCTCTATGCTATGGATGGTGTCTTTTACATGTTCTGAATTCAATAGTTTGATGATTTTTGTAGAAAGTCCGGGGCGCTCAAAATCAACAAATAAGATGACAACAGCTAGTTTTTCATAGGCTTCTTTTGAGTTTTCCTCAAACTGTTGGCTACTTTGTAGCATTTCGAGCCATTTTTCTAATTTTAATGTGAAAGTTTCGGTGTTTTTTGATGCTTCTTCTATGATTTCTCGTTTAATTTTCTGGTATGATTTTTCTTCTTCTTCTTCATAGATGAGCGCAAGCTTTTCTTCTTTTTGCTTTTTTAGCATTTCAATTTTATTTTGATTTTGTTTATATTTCTTGTACCGCTCATATAACCGTGTAAAGAAATACCCTAAAATAGTGACTATGATTAATGCATAAATTTTTTGCCAATGTTGCCATTTATAAATACGAACCAACATGGGTAAGTTGGTGAACTTATAACTTTTGATGATTAAGGAATCATTTCTGTTGTCGTCAATATCAACAACACTTCGTACAATATCCTCAATGTTTTCAAGACTTATGTCTTCGCCAATGATAATCTCATTAACCATAAGTCGAATGGAAATATTTCTGATTTTTGTACTTGGAGACTTATAGTAAGTTTTTTCTTGATTATAATAGATATTTGATTCGGTAATCTCTTTTTTGTTATCTGTTTTGAATAATTCAGTGTCCTTCTTTTTTGGAAAACGATAGTAATTAAATATATCAGAACGAAGTGGTGTTTTTTCAATTAAATTCAAGACCGTTTCTACGGTTACTTTTTCATTCGGGTTAAATAGGATATCTTCTTCAATTAACTTATTTTCAAGAGCGATTTTGATGTAATTGTAGGCCCAGTGATTTCTAGGAATATCTTTGTAAGGGATGTCAGATATAACGTCTTGCGAATAATAATTTGATGTTGGATAGTTGATTCTTATCAAGGCCGTAATCAGTGATGCTTTTGATAAAAAATCATTGGGTCTAAACTCTCCTGATCGGTATAGCTTTAAAATATCTTCACTAACGATGGTGGATACAGAATCCCCAAATTCAGTTTCATTGTTATCAATAATTTTTAGATCTTCTGTAACAATGCCGGATTCTTTGGGCAGCTGATACGCGGTGGACAATATTTTTGCAAATAAACCGCGCGTGGCGTAATCATCTTTTTGAATGTCAAATTGATCAAAATAGCTGGGAAACCCCGGGAGCGATTCATTGTGAAATGGATTGTCAATCAAGCCAGGCAGTGCATCGACTTTGGGAACTGGAGATAAATTTTTAGTTAATGAACTGGTGGATATTTCTTTGGGTTCATATTTGATTAATTCTTCTGTAATTTCATCCTGATTTAAATTGACATGTACGGCCAACTCAAAATCAGATTCATCCATAATGTTAAATAGTGTATTGTTAATATTTAATTCAATGTCTTTTTGTATTTGTTTTTTTAAAATACTTTCAGTGGGTAAATATTTTAAGTTATCGGCTTTTGGAAAGTATTTGTATCCAGTATGAACAAGGATGCCTACGATTGCAATTGAGCTAAGAAATACAAGAATTCGTTTTAGTTTTTGCTTTATATTCATAATCTAGCTGAATTATCGATTCAAAAAACAGATTCCTTAAGCATTGATTATATTTTAGGTTTTTAAAATGAGTGTTACTATGCATCAATGACAAAACAGGATCGGTCACTCACGGATTTCTTTTGGAATGTTGTTAATGCTGAATTGGATTTTTTGCCAAATGATTATCGCTTGAATCGGGCAATGTTACGTCATTCGCTTCAATCGGTTGTTAATGCATTTGAAAATCCAAACACTCAGCGGTTTTTATCGGTCCTTCATGATTTGCCAAATGGGGGAGGGCGATTGGTTTCGCCAATCGATGGCGCGGTGTCCATTCAGTGTGATTTCCAGCTGGATGAGTCTACCCTGAAGCGATTAAACCCTTGGCGTAAGGGGCCATTTAACATCAATGGTCTCAAAATTGATGCCGAATGGCAGTCGCATATGAAATGGGATCGTTTTTCACCATATTTATCTCAATTATCCAATGCGCGTGTGTTGGATATTGGGTGTGGCAATGGGTATTATATGTTTCGAATGCTTGAGCATAAGCCTTTATCGGTATTGGGAATTGACCCAAGTCATTTAACGATGTTCCAATTTTTAGCTATTCAACAGTTTATTCAGTCATCCATTCTGCATTACTTGCCCCTTGGATGGTCGGACCTTGATGCGTTTTCATTGTTTTTTGATGCGGTTTTTTGCATGGGGATTATGTATCATCATCGATCGCCCATGGCGTTGCTTCAATCGATTCGCTCTATTGGAGTACTTGGTGGGACACTTTTTTTTGATACATTAATTATGGATGGAACAGATGAATTTGCATTATTTCCAAAGGGGCGGTATGCAAAAATGCCAAATGTGTATTTTATTCCAACCATGGCTTGTTTAAAAAATATGTTGCAAAGATCGGGATTTTCAAATATTGATGTTTTATCCATTGATCGTACAACCATCGAAGAACAGCGTGCGACCCCTTGGACATTTGAACAGTCGTTGGAACATTTTTTGGATCCAAAGGACAAAACAAAAACGATAGAGGGATATCCAGCGCCGTTACGCATTGCTTTGGTTGCGACACTTTGAGGTTTTATATATCGTTTATTCGACTTTGATAGTGCCTTTTTTTAACATAATATATATTATGCGACATAGAAAAGAAGGGCGGGTTTTTTAATAAACATAATGTAATCTTAAATAAGATAGTATAGGAGGAAATATGATTGTCTTATTATTGACTCAATTGGTACGACTGTTGTTTTTTAAGTAGTTCCCCCCCCCTTTGATTTAATTATTTTAGATTGCAGAGCTCAGATTTTTTGTTTGTTTGTTTGTTATAAATTTCTCTTTGATCGTTGTTAAGAATGCTATTAATTTCTAATCGATACTTTTCTTCTAACAATTTCATTTCATTTTTGTATTTTTTGGTGATTGCTTCGTGTTTTTCTTTTTGATCAGATGATAAATTTAGCTCTTCGATTTGCTTGTGATGTTGTTTTTTGTTTTTCTCTTGAGCATTTGTATCACCGACGCCGCAGCCGCCACAGTGTGCGTCAATAAAATTAGTTGATGCCAATAGCAGGGTTAGAATTGTAATTTTTTTTATCATTAGTACATCCTTATTAATTTGATAACCAAATTTTAACGTGTTTTGGTGAATTAATCACTTGATATCTTTTATTTTAATTCTTTTTTTAATAAGGTGAGTTGATTTTTGAAGATTTTCGAATCAACATGTTTGAATAATTCAAATAATGATGTTTTTGTTTTTTTGCAGTTGTTTTTTTGTATTTGTACGATTAATTCTTGAATTAAATGGGTCAATTTTTTTGAGAGTAGCTCAAATTCATTGGTGTTCTTTAGTGTTTCCACTTGGGTTTTTGTTGCTTTTATTTTGTTCAGTAATTCGTTGCTGGATGGTTCTATTTTGTGTACAGTTTCATCAATACTTAAATCATTGATTAATTGCTCGTATTCTTGGCAAAAATCAGATTGTTTTTTACTTTCATCCAATGCATTAACTGCCACAAATGTTTGGGGTATGTGTTGTGATATGTTTGAAAAATTCAATGAATAACTCCTGTACCTGTATGACAGCGTTTGCCATACAGGCGCACTCTCAGTCTCCTATAATAAGTATTGATTATTTTGGCTCTTTTCTTGCATTGATTAATTTTGTTATATTAAATTTATGCAAAACATTCCCACATGGATGGATGATTGGTTTTCTCGTGCTTATTCAGATTATTTGGATGGTCGACTGAATAAAATATTATCCATTGAATCTGTTTCAAATGATTTTGTTCAATGGGAAGATTTGGGTGAGCCAAATCAGATTCCTAAGGTTGCTCAAGTAAAACTCAATGGTGGTTTAGGTACATCCATGGGCTGTGACGGTCCTAAGTCACTCATTCAATGTGATTCTCGTGGCCGTACGTTTATTGATGTGATTGTTGATATGCATGAGCGGTCATCCATTTCTTCGGCATTGGTATTTTTGAATAGTTTTAATACATCGGCCTTAACAGGTGCTTATTTAACGAATCATTACCCAAACCTGGACTGGTTTGAAGTCCTTCAGCATCCATTTCAAAAAATTGACTTAAAAACCAATCGGCCATTTACTGGTGTGGATCCTTTTTTTTATAATCCTCCAGGTCATGGAAGTGTGTATTATGATTTGTATCATTCGGGGTTGTTGACTCAATTTGTTCGTCAAGGATTGGACTATTTATTTATTTCAAATGCGGATAACTTGGCGGCGACATGTGATCCGAAAATTGCCGCTTACATGTCACGATCTGGTTGCCCATTTTTGATTGAATTAACCCCCAAGCGTGCCTCTGATGTAAAGGGGGGCACGGTTGTTTCTTCAAATGGCCAGTTAACCCTTTGGGAGATTGCTCAGGTCGATGATTCACGGCTGGACTTATTTCAGTCTCAACCAGTGTTTAATACAAATAATATTTGGGTCCATATCCCAACGCTAATCGATGTTATTGAATCGGATGCTTTATTTTTGGATTTAATATTAAATAAAAAATCTAAAAATGGTTATGACTTTGTTCAGCTTGAATATGCCATGGGGTCTGCCATTCGATCATTTTCAAATGCTCAAGCAATGATTGTTCCGAGATCGCGATTTTTTCCAGTTAAGAAAACAAGCGATTTGTTGTTGTTATTAAGTGATCTAACATATTTTAATGATGATGGGGATCTGGTTTGGAATACTGAAAAAATGATTCATATTCAGTGTCATCCTCCATTTGATACTGTGGATGGTTTTCTTGAGCATGTTAAAGTGATCCCTTCTTTGAATCGAATTCATTCGTTATCGCTTCAAGGCAATGTGACATTTAATCATTTCGTAACGTTAATGGGTGATGTTGAGTTTGTTATTGACAATGGTGTATCTGTTGATCTTCCGGAGACTATTACCCAGATTGAGAATGCTAAATTTTACAATGGTCATTTAATACCAAATTAAATCTCTTTAGTTTTACAGCTTTTTATCGAAGAATATAATATGGCAGATTCAACTCAAATGGATGATTCAATGAACCAGATTATGGCGTTGTTGCAGGATGAATCTCCGGATATTTCTAATTTGTGTGACTTGGTGTATCACTACAATAAAAGCCTTGGATTGACATATACGACGATTCGTAGTGAAATTGGCGATTTAAATCTTAAGGCACGCATGCAAGCTCTGCAAAATTTCATTTTGGTGATTGAGGAATTGAGGTCCCCTAACCTTTTTATTCAATTTGATGATGAGTAACTCTGTAATTGCTATTCTGATGGTTGCATAGCATAATTTACCTATGCATTTTTTTTATGTCTTTACGAATTCACCTGGAGAGGTGTTTGGCTGGGTACATCCACTTTGTCGCCGATTAACCAAGTCTTTTGAGTCTGTATCGATATCTATTTTTCTAACTCCTTGTCAATATGCAACGGGTGAAGAGGCGCGTGTGGCGGCATCATTTCCTGGGGTTAAGGCGGTATATTCACCTTCCCAAACATTAAAACATTTATTTTCAACTACTGAGCAATTCTCGACGGGGACGGTCTTTTTTATGGGGGGCGATCCGATGCATGCAAAACGTTTTTCAAAAAAGCTGGGTGCTCGTCTGGTGGGATATTTCAATCGCAAGGTATCCTCAGATGGGTTTGATTTTTTAATTTTTAAATCCAAAGATATTGATTTAATGGCTGAAGATCTTGTTCCTTCCCCGATTGATGATCGTCAGGGGCTGGTTTTACTTCCGGGATCTCGGCCCGAGCATTTGGATATTGCTTTGCCCATGATGATTGAAATGGCCACGTGCTATTCGGATGTTACAGTGATGGTGTCTCCCTTTACATCGGAAAAGCAACTGATGATGTTTGAATCACTGTACCCAGACACTGTTTTTCAACGCATGGCCGACGTAAATGATCTTTCAAAGTATAAGTATGCATTGACCATTCCAGGGACTAATACCATGCAATTGGCTTACTTGGGTATTCCATTCTTGATGATTTTGCCAACCCATGATTCTCGCATTTTGCGTTTGGATGGTTTTCTTGGCTTGCTTTTGTATTTGCCAGTTTTTGGTCGGCTTTTGAAGTTTTTAATTTTATATTTAAAAGTGTCCAAAAACTCATTGTATGCTTTGCCAAACCAGGCGTTTGGGTATGCGGTATGTCCAGAACTTGTTGGGCGTTTTTCAATGGATCGGGCGAATTTTGAATTAAAGCAATTGATCAATAAGGATATCTCTGAGTATGAGGCGATTGTTGAGGAGCTTGGTCAGTTAAGTACTCACAAAAGTGCTTTGGATCATTTAATTGATTATTTGCGTGGCTAATTAATTAAATTTAATGGTATCAATTTCAAATTCAATTAACTCTGATTTTTGCTTTGAACTAAGAATGACCAATTGTATTTGAATTAAACCAGCGGATCCATAGAGTTGGTTGGGGTTCCAAATGTTATCGCCGACATCTTGATTAAAATCGACGAAATCTTCCAAGGGAATTGATATCACTTTCCACCCTTCCCATATAAGATTTAGATCATAAATAAATAAGTCATCTTTGGATGGTATTTGTTTTTCTTCGTCAATATCAACAATGTTGTTGTTATTGTCATCATCGTAGAGTTCAATTCGAATTGATCCTGAGTTTCGTTTTGGGGAGAAAATCACGAGCTTGAGTGTTTTGAAGAAGTGGGCATCTTTATTTAGATAGGCCCCAATGCCTCCAGCGTACCAATTATTTGAGGACCCATTAATTTGAAGTGATACCTTCCCAAGATAGTGTTTTGTTTTGTCTTCAATATTTTTGGATTTAATCATGACTTTATCGAATGTCCACCATTCTCTAAATCGTTTAAGGTCGGCATCTTCAAAATCGTCAATCATTAAAACCGTTGGTTTGGCGGCTGGTTTGGTCTTTTGGTTGACGGATGGTAGTTCTTCAATTTCAACGGTAAGTGGCTGAGAAAAGACTTGCATACCTAGTAGCATGCACATGAGGATCAACTTCATATCATCAGGGTAACGGATAGATGCTTTTTTTTAAAGGTTTAATGTGGTTTAAATATTAATTGTTATGAATAATTCTATGTAATTTTTTTTCTTTTTTTTTTTTCATTGTGCTGATTATTTTCTTAATTAATTGATGCATTCGATGTGCCTCTAAAAGAATGTCGGGGTATTTATGATATGTTTGTTGGTATGTTGTTGAATTAATGCGATTAAGTTTCTTGACTTTTTCAAGAAACTTGTTCACTTTTCTCTCATTAACATTTGCCTGTAATTTAGATAAGAAATTTTTTGCATCACAATCTATTTTATGGATTGAGAAAAATATCTTAAGAATGATGAAGGGGGTGCATATCGAATCTTCTGGGGAGCTTATTATTCTTTTACTTCTGATTTATTTGTGATTATATTGTTTCCATGGGAGCTGTTGTGATAACAATTGGGTATCCATAAGATCTCCTTCTGGGTATAAATGATAGGTGTTATGGTTTGCTCTAATGGGGATATGTTTTTTTCTCGCAGTCGCTTTTTTTGTGATGGAATTTTTAACGGGCATTTGTCGACTGTTGTGACCTTTAACTTTTTTAACATCGTTTGAGAAATGCAAAGCCGTTCATTGGTGCTTGTGAAACTGGTGGGTAACTGTGTGCAGCAAATGGTTCCTATTTCAGTGGTGGTTACTTTATTTTTTTCGATCGTTATGTGTGGCGGATGATGAGGGTTGTGTGTAACTACAATCCATTTGTAGTCAATTTCAATATGAATCGCATTGCATTGTATTTTAGTTAATGTTGGTTTGCTAAGGCTGTTGAACAGTTTTTCTAAATTATTGTAGTTGACGTAGGTATTGAATGTGTTTTCTATCCAGGATTTTAAAATTAAATGTTGATGATGTTGGTCGCTCATTAGTGCTTCTTTTTTTAGCCATGATTTCCCCAAGATTTTTTGATACTTTAAGGTTTTTGCTTTTTGTATGAACTCCAATTCGAATGATTTTAACATGCCTAAAGGATGATGGGCTTGTCTATCGGCGGCTGAAATTGATGAGACAATATTACTGAGCCCGTGCCGAATGACATTTCGGTCATAATTATTGGTTAAATTGCTTGAATCAATACTAAAAGGAATGTTGTTTTTTTCTAAATATTTTAATATGGTTTCCTTTGATATTGTTAATAGCGGATGAGTAAATTCAATTCCATCAATCACTGTTTTATGTGGTATTCCTCTAAAATTTGTTGTGGCCCCTTTGAATAGTTGTAAAATGAGTGACTCAATGTCGTCATTTAAATGGTGAGCAAGCAATACCGTTGATATATTGTTTTTTTTGCAAACCGTAATGATTTTTTTTAGTCTGGCCTGTCTGTATTCGGATTGATTCTTTTTATTTATGGCTAAAGATTCGATATGGCATATAAAATTGAATTGCTGTGATAGATTTTTTGCAATTTCAATTTCTCGTTGGTTTTCTGACGGTCTCAGGTGATGATTAATGTAAATTAAGTGATGATTAGTAAAATTGGATAAATTTCCAATAAAATGAGTTAAAAAAACGGAGTCTGGGCCGGCAGAGCAGCTGATGAGCACGGGTTTTTGGTCCCATTGTTTATTAAATAAATGATGGAACATTTTCATTTTTAGTCTTCGATAAATATGCAAGAGATGATGTCATTATTTATCACCTTATCTATATTGGTTACGTATTGATTCTTGTTTTTAAAATAAATGCCAGCTGAGATTTTGATTTTTTTTAAATGTTCGAAGATTAATGGTGTTGCATGCTCATGGCTGATCCCAATAAATTGAGCTTTGGTTTGATCTGTGATGTTAAGTTGCTTAAAGTCATCCATGTTTTTAATCAGGTATGAAATGTATTGTTTTGTTGATGATAAGTAGTTCATCACGCCTTTATTAAATGATGAATAAATGAACTTTACAAGCTGATGTTTGTTGGCAGTAGTTAGTGCGTTTATGAGTATTTTTATGCCATTTTTTGACCCGTTTTTAATTTCAATATTAATAATGATGGGTTGTGTTAATTTTTCAATCCAATCTGTAAATACTTTAAGTGTTGGAATTTTACCCGTGGTTTGATTGCCTGTTAATGGAACCGTTGGGTTAATGGATGAATGGGTTTTGTTGAATCGATCCATGGTTTCGTCATGGAAAATTATCCATGAATGTGGGTTCTTGTGATCGAGTTGTCGTAGATCACATTCAAACCCATGCAGTTGATTTGATAACCTGTTTTTCGTGTGCTCGAATGCCTCAAGGGTATTTTCTATGGCATGGCCATGCCATGAGCCACGATGAGCTAGATAAATTTTCTTACTCATTTTCAACAAAATAAACAACAGGATCTCCAACATGGAGATCTAATTTTTTGGACATCCCTCCGTTAATTTCTAAAACTTTTGAGGCTTTTCTTGTGGTTGTATAAACGGGGCAGTCTTCGGTTTTGCATGGTTGGGCATTTTTTACCATGTAAACCACCAAATCATCGTCATTTATGAATAATATGTCTAGAGGAATGAGCGTATTTTTCATCCAAAAACTTGGAGTATTTTCTTGTGGGAAAATAAATAACATGCCTTCTTTTTTTGGTAATCGCATTTCTCCCATCAACCCTTTTGTTCGACTGACTGGATTATCTGCGATTCGAGCATCAAAACAATGATTTTTAATGCAAGTTTTTATGTAATTTAGATTTTGACTAAACATTGGAAATGAAATAATGATGCAAATTAGATAAATGGTTTTGATCATGATACACTTTTTTTATGATATCACATTGGTTTTATGCAGCAAGGCTCAAAACGTTGCCAGTTTGTTTTTGCCCCGTTATTCTTGCCATTTCGTTGGCAATGAACTCACCTTTGTTTCGCCCAATGACTGCTGCTGTTATTTTATGTTGTGTTTTTTGCATCCAGGTGGGGACTAATTTTGCCAATGATTATTTTGATTTTGTCAAAGGCGCTGATACAGATGAACGTGTTGGGCCAAAGCGCATGACCCAATCTGGCCGCATCTCTCCCAATGTAATGAAACAAGCTACAGTTATCATGTTTTTGCTCGCTGCTTTTTTTGGGGGGTATTTGGTTTATCTCGGTGGGTGGTTCATATTTAGCATTGGTTTACTATCCATATTTTTTGGTATTATCTATACGGCTGGACCATTTGCTTTGGCATATATTGGTGGGGCTGAGTTGATTGCATTTTTATTTTTTGGTCCGATTTCAGTGATTGGTAGCTATTATTTATTGGCAAGCACCTGGAATTTTGATTTGATTTATATTGGATCTGGGTTGGGTTTGATCACCACGGGATTATTAGTGGTAAATAATACTCGCGATATTGATACAGATCGAAAGGTCAATAAAAAAACATGGGCGGTACGATTTGGTCCTGTTTTTTCGTATGTGGAATACATTTTGTGTTTATACTCCCCTATTATATTACTGGATTTTATTACTGAAAATTCTTTGGAACAAATGGTGGTATTGTTATTTTTGGTGGTTATCGCAATGTTACTTACAAAGCGTTTTGGTAAGGCTCAAGGTGAATCGTATAATCATTTATTGGCTTTAACCAGTGCTTATTTAATACTTTATACAATCATTGCGATTTATTTGTTGGCTTGATGTTGGATTTGTTGGGGTCTATCGATGGATTGGCTGATGTTGATGGTGTGCGCATTACCAAACCCGATGTCTTGAATGCCATCCATGACATGAGCGCTTCTTGTGAAGTGATTGTGTATTCAAAAGATTTGACATCATTATCTCAAATTTTGGCCTGTTTAATTTTTAGACGTTCGTTCGTGGTGCTGGATTCGTCATGGCCGACTCACTATTCAGAGTCGTTTCTAAATTGTCTTCAGCACATCCCTGATTCATCTCCCCATGTGTTGATTGCCACGTCTGGTTCAACGGGACAGCCAAAGCTTGTCTGTCATCATATGGATTCCCTATTCAAAAGTGCTAATCGATCCCTATCCCACTCTCCTATTTCCTCTACGGATGCTGTCCTGCTATCCTTGTCACCGGCTGCTATGGGGGGGCTATTAACCATTGTGAAAGCCTTGGTTTCAGGCGCCCGCTTGAGTTTATGTTCTGGCCATTGGTTGGATGCATTAGCCCCTTCAGGCCAGTGGCATTTGGCCGTGGTTCCCCAGCAATTGGCCCGTTTGATGTTGGATGTTCGCTTATCGACAGTTTCGTTTAAATCTGTCTTGGTGGGGGGAGATTCGGCCCCTTACTTACTTAAGCAACAGGTTGAGGAGGCTAACTTACCGGTGATTTATAGTTATGGGGCCACGGAAACCTGTGGTCAAATTGTAGCAACAAACCGAACATCCGATGATTATGAAGCGCTTCCAGGGGTTCAATTGGATCGATTGAATCAACAATTATTGATCCAGACGGATACCTTGGCTAGAGGGTATCTCACATCCGATGGTTTTTTATCTTTGCCAATGCACAATGGTTTTTATGTTACCCAGGATCTTGTGGAATTCTCTCCAACATTTAAAGTGATTGGTCGAAAAGATTTTCAATTTCAATCGGGCTCACAATTGGTGTCACCTGAATTCATTGAATCTGAGCTTCTAACATCATCGCTCATCTCTCAAGTCGTTGTTGTCCCCTCCCCTGATGATCGATTTGGCTGGGTTCCCATTGCCTATGTTCCTGATGGTACGGATATAGCGTTACTTAAAATGCATGCCGATGCTCATTTACCCAAACATTTGCGACCTGCCTCATTTTTACCTCTGCCAGAATCATTGTCTTTTGATGATCCGATGTGTCGGCGACATTTGATTGGAATTTATATGCCTTAGTTTGTTCTTTTTTGCTTTTATGGTAGTTGATGGCGAAAGTTAACAGTTAAATAGGATGGTGTTGTTGAGTTTTTAATTTCGCTATGCGGCGATTAAAGCTGGTTAGATATATCCTGCTTTTGTTATTCAATTGTGCAAGGGATGAATGTCCTCTTGTTTTTTTATCGTAATTTGTTATTTAAAAATAAAGAAAAAGACTTGACATAGCAAATTTGAAAAACTAATTACCTTTCTTAGGAAATGGGGTTACTTGCAATAACGGGGCCGTCATGGCATTGGCAGATAAGGCTCGAAACCTATTCTATTTTTACTTAGGAAATGGAGTTAGGTGTGATTACATCGTGTTTATGGCATTGGCATCGAGTACTGGCGTTCTAGATTCCCTTGTGTTCGGAAATTATGTTAGTTTAGGAGCTAATTTTAGTTGTAAAACTCAAGCACGATCTTTTTATTAAGTAAGAACAGTCCATTAACCACAATAGTTTACAAAGATCAGTTGTTTTCAGCCTTGTTATTTGAAAATCTTAATAAATTAGCTCTTTCTTTTCACTTTTTTTGATTTGGGTTAGAATGATTCCATAAAACTAAATATTAAGGGAACAATTATGACCACAATTTTAAAAGAGGGAACCATGTTAAGTTATTCTGAAATACAATCAATATTGGGTGATCAATCCGAATCGCTATTATCGCATCAATGCCAAACCATTGATAAAAACCGTTTGCACATTCCATCACCAACCTATGTTGATGATGTCTTTTCTTTAACGAATCGAAATAATCAAGTACTTCGTAATTTGCAGTCTTTGTATAACCATGGACGTTTGGCGGGGACTGGTTACTTATCCATTCTTCCGGTTGATCAGGGCATTGAGCACTCGGCTGGGGCATCCTTTGCGCCGAATCCGGATTACTTTGACCCAGAAAATATTGTGAAACTTGCAATTGAAGGCGGGTGCAATGCTGTGGCCTCTACTTTGGGTGTTTTAGGTTTGGTTTCAAGAAAGTACGCTCATAAAATTCCATTCATCGTTAAAATTAATCATAATGAATTTTTGACGTATCCAAATACCTTTGACCAGATTATGTTTGCATCGATTGATCAAGCAGCTGATATGGGAGCGGCTGCGGTTGGCGCCACCATTTATTTTGGGTCTGAGGAATCTGGCCGTCAAATTCAAGAGGTTGCTCAAGCATTTGAATATGCCCATTCTCGTGGTCTTGCCACAATTTTATGGTGCTATCTTCGAAATTCAGAATTTAAAAAAGATGGTGTTGACTATCATGTTTCATCGGATTTGACAGGGCAAGCCAATCACCTCGGAGCAACCATTGAAGCCGATATTGTAAAACAAAAACTACCTGAAAATAATGGAGGGTTTAACGCCTTATCTTTTGGGAAAACGCATCAGAAGGTTTATGATGAATTATCTTCAAATCACCCGATTGATTTAACCCGCTACCAAATTGCAAACTCTTATTTTGGTCGTGTTGGTTTAATTAATTCTGGTGGGGCATCTGGTGATAACGACATGCAAGATGCTGTTGCAACAGCCGTGATTAACAAGCGTGCCGGTGGTATGGGGTTAATTTCTGGTCGTAAAGCATTTCAAAAACCATTAGCAGAGGGTGTTCAATTATTAAATGCGATTCAGGATGTCTATTTAACTGATGAAGTAACGATTGCTTAATGTTAGTAATGAAAATAAATTGGGTATAATAGAAATATGAGTGATTGTGGCAATGTGAAAAAGGTTTTTGTTCCAACAAAAGATACCGTTGAAAAAAAACCTGTGGATCCAAGTTTAACATTTGGAGCCACTGACGTTGCTGTTGAAAAGGTTCGTCATTTCATTCAAAAAGATGATAAAGATATTTGTACCCACGGACTTCGTGTCCAAGTGGTTAAAGATGGTTGTTCTGGCAATTCCTATGACATATCGTTGGGCACGATATCTGATGCCACAGACAATGGCGATAAATTATTTAAATTTGGTGATGTGACCATTATTGTTGAAAAATTGAGTTATATGTTTGTGATTGGGTCACAATTGGATTATGTGGAGACACTCCTTATGTCAGGGTTTCAAATTAACAATCCGAATGTGAAAAAACAATGCTCATGTGGCTCCTCTTTCTCCATTAAATAGTATTAAATTGAGGGATCTTTTCGTTTATTTATAAAAAAATGTCCTCATGGACATTTGAGTCCACTGCGGAATTTTCTTTGGATGCCTTGATCTCCCATCATTTAATCTTATTTCATTGAAACTGCGTCCACGGCGGGATTTTTTACTAAATCACCTGAATCCCTCTCAATGTAATCTTTTTTAACGGTTTATGAATCAACGATGACGTCCAATAATAATGCCCAGCGTGCATTTTTATTGGTGCTTATACTTTGTTGCATTGTTTCTACTTGGTTGTTGTATGTTCGCAGTTCTGATGTGCGTCATTGATTTTTCTGGCTTATGCTTTATTTCTAGAAGTTGCATGTGACTGATGTTAAATTATATTTATTTTATACCATCAATGGTTTTTTATATTTTAAATTGAAGGCCGGAATCAAAAAAGAGTTCTACTTTGTTATAGTCGCTGCTCTTAGAGAAAAATTTTGCAGTTAATGATGAGTTATATGATATGGCGTCGGTTATTTGGCTGATGTATGTGTTTTCTGAGTAATACCTTATATTACTGAAGTCTATGATACTCGGTTGTATATAAATGGTACTATCTATTTTATTGGTTTTGTTAAATTTAAATCTGAATTTTATATATTGAGATAATCGCCAATTGTTTAATCGGCCGATTCCCGAGGATTCTTGATACCATTCGTTAATAATGCTTGTTCCATTGGTGGTTTCTCCATATTGATATCGCACACCTATTCCGGCCAAATAACGTTGACTTGTTAATGAAAACTCATTATTTTCATATTGTAAAAAGGCTTCAGGAATAACTTTGAAAATGGTTTTTGATGAGATTATTCGCAAATGATAAAATGTGTCATTTAAATATTCGCTTCCATTTGATTCTCCATAGTTAATTTTACTGATAAAAAAACCTTTGGCGTTTGTTAAGTAAAACGGCTTGAAATATTTTAGACCAATCGAGTAAAGGCTAACGGTACTTCGTTTAATGGAGCTTGTTATATTGATGTGCTGATGATATTTTTTTTCCAATGACCCTGTATCATTTCGATATTGCTCAATGTTGACTTGGCCAAAGATGTGGCTACTAATCAAAAATAAAAATAAAAAAATATGGGGTTTTTGCATTATGACGTTTTTATGGCTCCGATTAACTCTTGCATTTTGTTATAGTCTTTGATGCCGGGTTCTTTTTCGACGCCAGAGCATATATCAATGCCATAAGGAGCAACCATTTTTAATGCCTTCTCAATATTTTTTGCATTAATTCCGCCCGATAAAATTAATGGCGTATCATACTCTTTGGCTTCAAGTGCCAATCCCCAATCAAATGTTTTTCCAGTTCCCCCATGGACATTTTCGGCTTTTGTGTCCAGTAATATTCCATTTACACAGCCTTTGTACTTTGGAATCGCGGTGATATCTGAATGCTCTCTTACAGGAATTGCTTTAATGGTTGGTAGTGAAAATTGAGTGCAAAATTCAGGTGGCTCAGATCCATGCAATTGTATTCCGTTTAATTTGCATCGTTTAATAACGCTATTGATGTAGTCTGGCGTTGCATTCACAAATACCCCAATGGTATTGATGAATGGTGGAAGATCTAAAACAAAAGTTTCTACTTTTTCAGGTGAAATATAACGAGGTGAATGTTCATAGAAAATAAAGCCGAGTGCATCGACATTCAGTGCAATGGCATTTAAGGCATCATCTTTATTTGTTAGCCCACAAATTTTAATTTTCATTGTTAAACCACTCCAGTAATAATTTGTTTTTGCCTAACCCCTCCCCTATTAATACACCATTTATGTTCTGATTTTCCAGTTCAACCATTTCTTCAGGCTGAGAATAACCTGATTCAGCAATAACTATAATTTCATTATCTAGTGATTTGATTTTTTTTGAAATTTCTATGGCTCGTGACGTATTGCAGGTGAATGAATTTAAATCTCGATTATTAACGCCGACCAACGGTTTGTGATGTATGTGTGTTAATTTTTCTAAGGCCTCATCAGAGTGAATTTCAATCAAGACTTCGATATTAAGGGCTCTTGCGTGATCGATCAGTTCATTGGCTTGATCTACGCTTAATATATCTAAAATAAGTAGCATTAGATCGGCCCCCATTTCTTTGGTTTCTTTTACTTGAAGTGGATCAATAATAAAATCTTTTCTCAGAACGGGAATGTTTACATTATTTTTAACTTTCATTAAATAGTTTTTGTGGCCTTTAAAGAATTTTTCGTCGGTTAATACCGAGATGCAGGCGGCCCCATGGTGCTCAAATGATAAGGCCAATGCTATTGGATCGAAAATTTTATAAATAATTCCTTTGGATGGGGAGGCTTGCTTTACTTCAGCAATTAAATTTAATCTATCTTTCTTTAACGTTTTTAAAAATGATATTTCTTTGGTCTTCATGGTGTTGAAGTTATGGTTTTTTAATCGATTAATTTCTTGTTTTTTTTGCTCAATGATTTGGCTGAGTATGCTCAATGTTAAATTCCTTATTATAAATCTTGCTATTTTTTGGTACGGATGATGTTAACCAGACATTTCCCCCAATAATGCTGTTTTCACCAATGGTGGTATTTCCACCGAGGATGGTTGTTCTTGCATAAATCGTCACATTGTCTTCAATGGTCGGGTGTCTTTTTTTATTTTTCTGTTTCTTTGATACACTCAAGGCCCCGATAGTGACCCCTTGATATAGTTTGACATTGTTTCCGATGATGGATGTTTCCCCAATCACAATGGCGGTGCCATGATCAATGCAAAACGAATGCCCAATACATGCTTTTGGGTGAATATCAATGCCTGTTTTTCGATGAGCGATACTTGCGCACATTCGTGCAAATAAATCGAGATCTAACAGTGTTAATTCATGGGCAATGCGATAAATCATGATGGCTTCAAAACTTGGGTATGCCAATATGACCTCTTCATGTGTTTGAGCGGCTGGGTCGCCATTAAAAATTGCGGTGATGTCTTTTTTTAACTCCCGCTTCAGATTGGGTAGTGTTTCGATGATTTTTTGAGCATGGTTTGTTGGGTTTTTTTGATTAAATTTTTCAAGGGTAGTTAATAAATTGAATTTCAATTTATATAGAATGCTTTCTAAAAAGGTTTCTAAATCATGTTGTTCAATAACATGAAAAACTCCAGGAAAAAGCGCTTTTTTAAAAAGGGTAAGTGTGCGATCGATATCTTCAAGACTTAATTTTGGAATGGTGTCCCCATTGAAAGTGGATGCTTGTTCTTTCATTTCTTTTTGAAGTGCCTGAATAATTTCTTTCATATTATTTAGAATAATTTGTTCGGTTGAATTTGTCTATTTTCGACCATAATTCCTGATATTAATTTTCGTTTCATTTATTCTTTTTTATAACGTTTTCGTTTTTTTTATTGATATATTATTAAAGTATGCATTAAAGTTATATAACACCCAAAAAAATTTTATATCAAGGAGTTTCCTTTGCCATACCTTCCAACAGATCCGATGAGGTTTTTTCAAGATATTTATTCTCTACCACCTAAAACACAAGCCCTTAAACCTGACTCGGATTCTCAACCTTCTGCTAGACCCATCTCAACGGCCCCCTCCAATCCATCGGAATCTGATCGTTTAAAAAGAGCAATAGTTACCGGTGTTGGGGTATCTATTACTCAAACTTATGCGTGTTCACCGTTTGATGTTTGGAAAACCTATACTCAATTAGGTAAAAAGGGACCCCCCCTTAAGCCTTCGATTATATTCCATGGCGCTTGGGTTAATGCGGTGGCCAAATCAGGTTCATACATTGCTCAAAGTTTTTTTGTTAATGATGCCCTAAATAATCCAAGCCTAACTGATACAGCTTGTGCCGGAACGTCCAGTGCTTTATTTATTCATTTACCTGAATATCTTAAAACTCAGGTACAACATTCATCGCCCGATCGCTCTGTTTTAGATACCATTGGAAGCGCCATTAAGAAAGACCCTGTTTCAATTGTTCGTGGGTTTCAGTACACGGTTATTCGGGAGAATATTTTTTCATTGTTTCTTTGGAAAGCCCCAAGTTTTGTGGCGCCATATTTGCCAGAGTTTATCTCTAATGAATGGAAAAATACGGCGGCCTCAATGGTTGTGGCACCTCTTGCTGCGGCGTTGACAATTCATGCCGATTCTCTCAAAACTTTGTCTCATATTGGGCAACCTAATTTATCTGGTTCCAAGGTTTCCTTATTTTTGCGACTTGGCCGAGGCGTTGGCGCACGAGCCGGCTTGTTTGTTTTTGCATTGCCTGTTATTCAGTTATCACGCGAATTTTTTGCTAACTTTTATGACAAGCATTTGGACGGCAAGTAGTTTGTTTTTATATTTATAATAGCCCGGTTTGGTCAGTCGCTTTATATTGATGTTTTCTAAACATATTCTGTGTTTCCATGTACAATTTTTTTATGCAAGTTGCTGAATTAATTGTATTAACCAATGCCCCCAATCGATATACCTATGCAATTCCCCAAGGCTTATCGCTTGTTTCTGGCGATTTTGTTGATGTCTTATTTGCGAAACGCGCCCAAGTGGGCTGTGTTATGAGAGTTTATGATGCCAATGAAGATGATTTTCCTTATCGTTTATTATTGATTCAATCTCGTCATGAAAAGCGGTTGCCGATTCCTTTATTTTTATTGCAAATGATTGAATGGTTTTCAAAACATTATTGTGTCACTGAATATAAAGCGCTTCAATGCATGGTTGGATTAAAAAAACACCGTCAAGATGAATTTAAACCAATCATTCCAAACAAATCGCTTTCATCATTATCTAAAGAACAGGAAAAAGTTTTTGATTCAATGCTTGATTCGTCTCAATTAAGTCATTTATTGCATGGGGTTACGGGCAGTGGTAAAACACAGATTTATGCCCATTTAATTCAAATGACCATTCAAGCCGGACAATCAGCTATTGTTTTAATTCCTGAGATTTCATTGACACCCCAATTCACATCTTTTTTTTCTGATATTTTTTCTCGAGTAGCGGTTGTTCACTCTGGATTAACCCCCAAGAAAAAAGAAATCATCTGGAATCAATGCCTTCGTGGTGAAATTGACGTGATTGTTGGGCCTCGCTCAGCCATTTTTATGCCGTTGGAAAATTTGGGTTTGATTATTGTTGATGAGGAACATGATGGCTCTTATAAGCAAGACAGTACCCCGCGTTATTTCACCCATGAGGTTGCTATGAGACGCTCTGATATTCATCAAGCCAGGCTTGTTTTTGGGTCGGCCACGCCATCCCTCATTACGTATTTTCAAAGTCAGCAGAATCAAATGCTGTATCATTCACTCACCAAACGTTTTAATGATATTTCAATGCCAAATGTCATTGTATTGGACATGGCAACAACCCAGCAAAATTATTTGATTCATGACCGCTTACTTGAACAGATTGAGATTAAATTGAAAAAGAATCAAAAGGTTTTATTGTTGGTTAATCGTCGCGGATACTCATCTTTTTTAAAGTGCAATTCATGTGGGGCTGTTCAAGACTGTAAAGCATGTCAGACCAGTTATACATATCATTCAGATGGGTATTTTCGATGCCATCGGTGTTTGGCGACAAAAAAAATGAGTCGCCAATGTGGTGATTGTGGTCAATATGATGTTGAATATTATGGCATTGCGATTCAAAAAATCGCGTATGAATTAAATCATTTATTTCCAGATGCCAAATTGACGCGCATTGATCGTGATACTGTAAAAAATTATGAGGCGCTACAACAGGCGTTGTCGGATGTTGATGGCGCTGATATTTTAATTGGGACGCAGATGATTTCAAAGGGGCATAACTTTTCTAATGTAGCTCTGGTTGGCATGATTGGTGTGGATACCATGTTAAATTTTCCTGATTTTAGAGCTTCGGAGCGGATGTTTCAATTAATGACTCAAATGGCAGGACGTGCGGGGCGGGAGATGTCTGGGAGTGATGTTTATATTCAAACATTTCAACCAAACCATTATGTGTTTTCATTTGTTAAAGGGCATGATGTTACAGGATTCCTTCACCAGGAATCATCCTTTAGAAAACCCTTTGGTTACCCCCCGTTTAAAGCCATGGTAAATATTATTATTAGTTCAACGGATAACCGTGTTGTCCAGTCAATGTATTCAAAAATCAATGTTTTTAATGAGTCCTTAAAAAAGAGTTTTGATCTTTCTTTTATCGGCCCAAAAGTAGCTCCTATTGAAAAGGTTAGTGGGTATTTTAGGCATAATGTCTTTTATAAAATCGGTTTGTCTGATATTGATCGATTTAAGGAACAGCTGTCTCACTTTCCCAAAAAGTCAGGAGTTCGTTGTGTGATTGATATTGACCCTCAATCGTTATTGTAATTTTCACTAAATTCGTTAATGATGTAATTTACATGTTGGATTTATTTTTATTTGTAATTTCGCTGTTTGTTTTATGGAAGTCGTCAGATGTATTTGTTGATTCATCGCATTCTTTGGCACTCCACTTAAAACTTCCCCCCATTTTAATTGGTGCTACCGTGGTTGCTTTTGGCACCTCTGCACCCGAGTTATTTGTTGCAATTTTTGCAGGGCTAAACCATCAGTCAGATGTTGTTTATGGCAATGTTTTTGGAAGTAATATTGCAAATATTTTTTTAATTTTTGCCATATCTTTAATTTTAAAGCGGCTTGATTTTGATAAAGCGTTTCGCGAACAACTGAGTCTTAATTTTCTTTCTTTGATCATTGTACTAGTATCTGTTTATTTTTTGTCGCCATCACGATTAATTTCAGTGATTATTTTAATTGTGTTTGGTGTGATTCAATTTTTATTTCTCAAAAAAAAATCAAGCCATGTGTCTGAGACGCCTCCCTATAAGCTCAACTTATCGGTTGTATTATTTTCAATATCACTGTCTTTTTTAATTTTTAGTTCCAGATTGTTGGTTTTGTCGTTAATAAATGTGGCGACTTTTCTAGGTTTATCAACGACGTTTTTGTCGTTATTTGCGGTTGCATTTGGCACATCGTTACCAGAGTTGGTGACAACGGTTTCATTTGTTCGTAAAAATCATATTGGGATTGTTGTTGGGAATGTCTTTGGCTCTAATTTCTTTAACTTATTATTTGTTTTGCCAATGGCATGGTTGGTTTACCCAGGCAATATGGCCATTCATTTTTATTTTGAGTTAACGATTTTATTTGCAACGATTTTATTTTTGATGGTTTTAGCTTACTGCTTTAAGCGATCGAGACAATTGATGGGATGGTCCCTTTTGATGTTCTACTTTATTTATCTTTCATCAATTTTTTATTTTGTATCCTAAAACTATGAAAATTATTCTTTTTTTTGTAAACTAGTATACACAACTTTCAGGAGGCTTATCTCATGGGATTAATGTCAGGAAAAAAAGGAATTGTTTTTGGGGTTAGCAACAAACGTGGAATCGGTTATGCAATAGCAAAAAAAATGCATGATGAAGGGGCTCAAATTGCATTTACCTATGCTGGAGAAATTATGAAAGATCGTGTAAAACCTTTAGCTGAGGCGATGGATTCAAAATTAATTACCGTTTGCGATGTTACCAATGACGAAGATATTTCCAGAGTTGTTCAAGAGTATGTAACCGAATATGGAACCTGTGATTTTATTATTCATGCCGTTGCTTTTGCGAATCGAGAGGATTTAGAGGGGGATTTTTCAAATGTTAGTCGGGATGGCTGGAATACTGCAATGAATATTAGTGCTTATTCATTTGTTGCAATTGCCAATCAATTTAAAAAACATTTGTCTGACAAGGCATCACTTGTTGCATTGAGTTATTTGGGTGGAGAGCGATCGGTTCCCAATTACAACATTATGGGTGTTGCAAAAGCGGCGCTTGAAGCGAGTGTTCGATATTTGGCATCTGAGTTTGGTGAATTGGGCGCAAGAGTGAATTCAATTTCAGCGGGTCCAGTAAAAACGCTCGCTGCTAAAGGCATTACGGGATTTGATATTTTACTCAAAGTTAATGCGGCACGTGCACCAATGAAGCGAAATGTTACATTGGATGAAGTCGGAAATGCTGGATTATATTTATGCAGTGACTTGTCTTCAGGTGTTACTGGAGAAACGCATCATGTAGATTGTGGGTACCATTCGATTGCTACTAGCCGTGAAGATGCAAAAATTATTGGCATTTCTGCTTAATTACACGCGAACTTACTTCTTATCACAATGTAATTTGTCCAAGGCGTTGCCTTTATTTATTAAAGGACTGTCTATCATACTATTGATCTCATATGCATCCACGTTATATCAGTTTTCTGATTTAACCATAGTCGACGATGCATTAACCACGGAAAATATTCATCATGGATGGTCTTTATTATTGCATTCATTTTTTTCACTGATAAATATTAAGACGGTTTTAGTCTTAGGTTCTGTCAGTGCTTTGGCATTGTTTTTTTTGTTTGTTCCATTTTGGCTTTTGATTATTAATGCCTGTATTTATTTGGCTTTAATGGTTCATTTTCCTACCTTTTTTTCATTTCAATGGGATATTTTACTGATTGAAACGCTTCTTTTTACATCTGTATTATTTTCACCGTTTCATCTAAAACCCAAGGGACTTTCAATTTACCCATACTTCAAATTGTTGCCCTTGATATTGTTAATGGTCCGTTTGTTTTTTCATTCTGGCGTTGTTAAGTTATTGTCTAATGACCCCCTATGGTTGGGGCAATTTGTGATGGATGTTCATTTGTTTTCTCAACCCCTACCCCATTTTTTATCATTTTATTTACATCGACTGATTGTTTCCAATAATCTTAGTCCGTTTATAACGCAACTAATGTTTGTTATTGAATTGATCATTCCATTTGGCTTACTGATTCCTGCTTATCGACGACTTTCCGCAGCTATTTTGATAGGTTTCCAAGCTTTGATTATTCTTACTGGTAATTATGGTTTTTTTAATTTTCTTGTGATGATTATTTTGTGTTTGCCACTCCTCATGAGCGGTGCATCATCTAACTTTTCCATGAAGCATCAATCTAAGACTCAGATATTATTCGTCATTCCATTATTTGTTATTTTGATTATTAATTCATTGTATGTTATTCCTTCACCGAAACGACTCCCATACCTTTTCCAGGATGCATTTACGCAAATTCGTGCATTTAATGGGTTTGGATTGTTTGCCAGGATGACACAAAATCAAACACGTTTTAACGTTTATTTATCAAAAGATGGTGTGTTATGGGATCCCCTAAGGCTTAAGTATTATGATAATGATGGCTTTCCTTCATTGGTTTTTAATCAACCTTATCATCCAAGAATTCGATGGCAGCTTTGGTTTAAATTTATTTATGATCACCACTTTCCTCTTTGGTATCAGAAACTCATTCATGTTATTGCACAAGACCCATCTCAATTGTCCACGGTGGTCCGTGATGCGAGTGGCCTGAGTAATAACTATAATTATGTAAAACTTTGTTATCAGGACATTGTCTTTTTATTAAATGACACCTCTGATTCTTCCCAATATTGGCGCCCATTACTCAATCGAAGATGTCATATTTATAATGTTCAAATGAAAGTGTTTTCTCCAATTAAAACATCACCTTGAGTTAAGGGTGGGCAGCTGTTAAAATATCCCTCATGAGCTTTTCAATACCAAGAGGCACTCAGGACATTCTTCCAGAAGACATTACCAAATGGCACTTAATAGAGCAGACCGCACGAAATTTATTTTCAACGTATAATTTTAGTGAAATACGAACCCCTATTTTTGAAAACACAGATGTTTTTGCTCGAGGTGTTGGTGAGAAGTCAGAATTATTTAATAAAGAAATGTATACGTTTGAAGATAAAGGGGGCCGAAGTTTAACCTTGCGACCTGAGGGAACTGCAGCGGTGACACGTTCAAATATTATGCATTCTTTATATAAACGAATGAACCCCCTAAAACTGTATTATATTGGTCCTTTTTTTCGTTATGAACGTCCTCAAGCTGGTCGTTATCGTCAGTTTCATCAAATTGGTGTTGAATACATCGGTGAGTCTTCGGCTTATGCTGATGCAGAGGTGATTGCATTGGGCTATCATTTGTTTGAATCGCTGGGAATTTCTGATTTAAAAGTTCATATTAATTCAGTTGGATGCAAGGTTGCCAGGCCGGTAATAGAGGAAATGGTCAAGCAGTTTTTATCCAATAATTTAAATAAGTTGCCTCAATACATTCAAGATAAATTCAATGAAAACCCCTTAAGAATTTTAGATTCTAAGGATGAGTCCGTTCAAGCTTACATTGCTGGCATGCCAGATATTAAAGAAGCGTTAACTCAAGAATCCAAAGATCACTTCTTTAGTGTTTTGCAGCATTTGGATGAAATGCAAATTCCTTATGAAGTCACCAATACCTTGGTTCGAGGCCTTGAGTATTACACAGAAACTGTTTTTGAAATAATCTCAGATCATTTGGGTGCTCAAAGTACGGTTTGTGGCGGGGGGCGGTACAATAACCTTTCCAAGGAATTGGGTGGCCCTTCCCTACCTGCGTTTGGGTTTGGATTTGGAATTGAAAGAACGGTCATGTTACTGGATCATATTAATAAGGAATTTACGACATCCATTGATATTTACTTTATTCCCTTGGATACATTGTCACGAGATTTACTATTTTATGTGATGAATAAATTGCGTGGTTATAATATTTCATGTGAAATTGGTTATTCTGATCAATTAAAAAGTCAATTAAAGAAAGCAAATAAATTAAATGCAAAGCGTGTTGTTATTATTGGTGAAGATGAACGAGAGCAGAAACTGGCTCAATATAAAGATATGATTAATCGAACTCATGAAATGGTGCCTTGTGATCAGTTGGTTGAAGTTATTTTGAATGATTTTGACGTGAACGAACTTGCTAAGGTATGAGTTTTCGATTAATTCCAGCCATAGATATTATTGATGGTGGATTGGTTCGTCTATATAAAGGCGATTATCAGCAGGTTACTGAATATGAGATGTCTCCGTTTGATATGGCCATCTATTATCAATCTCTGGGATTTCGATACATTCATGTTGTTGATCTAAACGGCGCTAAAGATGGTCAATTGGTCAATTTAGATGTGATTAGATCAATTGCAGGCATTCCAAATTTAGAGATTCAAGTCGGAGGCGGGGTTCGCTCGGAGGCTCATATAAAAACACTTTTGGATTGTGGTGTGTCGGCTGTTATTATTGGGTCTTTATTTGTAAAAGATTATGATTTGGCCATACGATTGGTTCAAACATTTCCAGATCATGTTATTGCTGGTTTGGATATATTAAATGGGACCTTGGCGAGTCATGGATGGACCGAGCAATCTAATCTTAAGTTAATTGATTTTTTAAATCAATTATCAGATCAACCCTTGCACTCGATTGTGACTACTGATATTTCCAAAGATGGCACTTTTGAGGGATTGAATTTGGATCTTTATAATGAAATGGCTTCTTTAACTTGCCATTCAATAGTGGCCTCTGGTGGGGTTTCATCCATTCAGGATGTAAAACAATTACGAAATATGCATCACTCAAATATTACCGGGTGCATTGTAGGTAAAGCTATTATTGAGGGTAAGATTACTCAAGATGATGTGATTGATTTCACATGAATATCTTATTGCTTTTTGGGGTTACCCTGTTTATTACAATTTGTGCTAGTTTCTTATTTATTCGGATTAAATTGCCACAAGTTATTGGTTATTTATTGGCTGGGATTATTTTGGGTGTTTCTGGGTTTAAGTTTATCGATATGGCGGATGTTCAGAATTTGACCATGGTCACTTATTTTGCCCTAGCCATGATCGGGTTCACCATTGGTGGCGAATTACGTTGGGCAAGAATTAAACGCTTTGGGTCATCCATTTTAATCATTACTTTTTTTGAGTCTACATTTTCATGCGTTGCTGTATTTTCTGCAATTTATTTATTAACTCAGAATCTGCCACTCGCGCTTTTATTGGGCGGATTGGCATGTGCTACGGCTCCTGGTGGGACAACTAATGTGATTCAAGAATATAAAGCTCGTGGTCAGTTAACCTCAACACTGTATGGTGTTGTTGGTGCAGATGATGCATTTGCCATTATTATATTTGCCCTTTTATCAGGATTGAGTAAGGTTCTTATTGGTGCAAACGAAACGTTAAATGTTATCTCAATGCTCAGTCATATTATTTTTGATATTGGTGGTGCATTTTTTATTGGATTGAGTTTGGGGTTTGTTGTTTCAATGTGGATGCTCTATGTTCGCAGCTCTGATGTTCGTCACTTGATTACGCTAACATCAATTTTATTTTGTGCAGGCTTGTCGGTTTCATTAAATGTATCGCTAATATTATCAAGCATGGTTATGGGAATTGTGTTTGGTAATGTTCGCCCGCATCGATCCCGCTCTTGCTTTGTGTCGCTCCAAGCCATTTCCACTCCCTTATATATGTTGTTTTTTGTTCTCATTGGGGCTAGGCTTGATTATAAATTATTGATCAGCATGGGGTCCGTTGGCATTATTTATTTTATTTTTAGATTATTCGGTAAATACTTTGGTGCATTTACGGGATCTTATCTTGCAAACGTTCCAGAAAAAGTTAGAAAAAATATTGGGCTTTGTTTATTTTCTCAAGCTGGGGTTGCCATTGGGTTGGCCATATCCACAGAAATTGAGTTCTCAAATTATAATTTAGAGGCTCAACAACTTGGTGCATCTATTGTTACAATAGTTACAGCATCCACGTTGATTTTTCAGATTATTGGACCGATTTTAACAAAGTATGCATTAGAGAAAGCAAATGAAACACACGTTTAGGAGAGAAAATGTTTGATAAATATTTTGGTTTTTTAAGATCTCATGATGAGGATTCAATTATTCAGTCATTACTTGATCATTCAAAGATTGATTCAGAAGAGTTGCATATATTGGAGAAAATGCTGTTTGTTTTGATGGGGCAAGACACGGGTGATTTGGACAATATGCATTATCAAATTAATAATATCAATATTGAAAATGTTAAAATATTTGAAACGGTTGCCGATTATATTATTCAGTCGAATTTTGATTTTCAAAAGCAATATGACTTGCTGCGTTTGCAGCAACGTATTGATGCAGTATCCGGGTTAATTATTGCAACGGCTAAACGGATGATTCTAACTAAAAATATTGGGACCCAAGTTCCAGATGCTTTATTTCCTTCGCTTAAAAAGTTGTCGAAACTTGTGATTGATTCACAGGACACGTTTATTGAAGCCATTCAAAAATTTCAATCGTCACGAAAGGATGTTATTCGATTGATTCATAAATCTGAAGAATTGGAAAATATGGTCGATAATACACGAACCGAATGCTTAGAGGTTCTTTATCGATTAGCGAATGAAAATCACTTGAGAATGGGTGATTTGGCCGCAATTGAAGGCGTTATTGAGTATTTCGAAGATATTTCAGATGCGATTAAATCAGCGACAACAAGTTTGGATTGGCTACTTTTAAATTAAATTTCTTGAACCACTTCAACGATTTCTGGTATTTCAGATTTTAATCGGTTTTCAATACCCATTTTCAACGTCATTGTTGAGGACGGGCAAGTACTGCATGCTCCCTGTAAGTGCAATGTGACAATGCCATTTTCATATCGTCTTAATTCAACATCTCCCCCATCCATCGCAATGGCTGGTCGAATTTCATCATCCAGTATCTTTTTGATTTTAATTTCAATTTCTGATGCATTTTCATTTTTTTTGTTTTTGATCTCTTCCACAAATTTTAGGTTAATCACGGGTCTGTCATTTTCTAAGTGTCCAACGATGGTATCTCTAATTTTTTCGAGGAGTGTTTCCCATTCCGCAGATTGCGATTTTGTGACAGAAATAAAATTGAACCCGATCATTATGATATCGAGGCCTTCAATTTTGAATAGTTCTTTGGCCAATTCAGATTCACTTAAAAACTCAGAATCTTTTTGAAATTCGACGGTTCCTGATTCGAAAAAATGCATATTCGGTAAGAACTTTACGGCATTAGGATTTGGTGTTGGGCTGGCTGATAATTGAACATGTTTTTTTGTCATATAAATCTCCTACTCTGTTGTCGCTTTTTTATTGTTATTCAATGCAGCTTCTAAAGCTCGCCATATTAGTGTTGCACATTTTACTCGGATTGGGAATTCTTTTACATTCTCAAACAATGTTAAATGCCCAATCAAGTGCTCTGCTTCAGATGCGGTTAGATTTTCCGTTAACATTTCGATAAAGGCATCTTTAATTTTTATAATTTCTTTAACGCTTTTCCCTTTGATATGTTGACTCATCATGGATGATACTGATTTTGAAATGGCACATCCTGATCCTGTAAAGCCGACTTCTTTTACTATTTGGTTTTCTATTTGAAGAAATAAATGGTAATCATCTCCGCAAAGTGGGTTTACACCATGGGCATAATGTGTTGGATTTTCAAGACTTGTAAAATTTCTTGGGTTTTTATTATGGTCTAATAATACTTGTTGATATAATTTTTTTAAATTTTTCATCCGAAAATTTCTTTTGCATTTTTTAATCCGCGCATGAGTTGATCAATATCGTTGTCCGTGTTGTAAGCTCCAAATGAAACTCTGGCTGTTGCAGGTACCTTGAATCGTTCCATTGTTGGCTGTGCGCAATGATGCCCTACCCTGATGGCGATATTTTCATTGTCTAATATGGACCCAATGTCATGAGGATGAATTCCTTCAATTTCAAAGGATATATTTGAGGATCTGTTTTCGGGCTCTCCAATTAGTTTAATCCATGAGTGTTTTTTAAATTCTGTGATTGTTTTTTTAGTGAGGTCTTGATCTATTTTCTTTAATGTTTCAATCCCAATGGATTGTATGTACTCTATTGATTTTCCCAATCCGATGGCTTCGACGATGGGTGGTGTGCCAGCTTCAAATTTTAAGGGGGCATCCGTAAATGTTGAGCCTTCTTTTTTTACTGTTTCAATCATATCTCCGCCGAATGTCATGGGCCTTATAAGTTCGATCACTCGATCTGATGCATAGCAAACCCCAATCCCTGTTGGTCCATACATTTTATGCCCTGAAAAACAATAAAAATCAGGGTCCAATGCTTTTACATTCACGTTTTCATGTGCGATGGCCTGTGCGCCATCAATTAATATTGGAATTTGTTTGCTTTTTGCTAATTTGATGATTTTTTGGATGGGAAAAATGCTACCCAATACGTTTGAAATATGGGTAATGGCGATGAACTTTGTTTTGTTAGATACAAGCGTTTCAAATGCCTTTACATCCAGTTCTCCAAGGTCTGTGACGGGTGCATATACAACTGTTGCTTTTTTTTCTTTGGCAATTTGTTGCCAAGGAACGAAATTGGCATGATGCTCTATTTCAGTAATTAATATTTCATCCCCTTCATTAATCATATCTTTCACAAAACCAAAAGCCGCTAAATTTATACTTTCAGTGGTTCCTCTTGTAAATATGATGTTTTTTTCAGACGGGGCATTAATAAACGTTTGAATTTTTTTTCGACAATCATCGTATTGCTTTGTTGATTGAACACTTAGCTCATATATTCCTCTATGAACGGTGCCATACGCTTTTGATAGAAACTCTTTCATTTCATCGATAACCATGTTTGGTTTATGTGTTGTTGCTCCTGAATCTAGATACACTAAATCTGGATGGTGATCAAATATTGGGAAATCTTTCTTTAGATTCATATTATTTTACTCAAAATATTATTTATATTTTTGTTTTGTTCTTTAAAAGAGTCGTCTTGAAAAATTTCTTCAACAAATGCTCGTAGTACCAATTTTTTACTACTTAATTTATCCAGACCTCGGCTCATTAAATAAAATAACTCTTCTTTATTCAAATCTCCGGTTGTTGAACCATGGCTGCACTTCACATCATCTGCGTCAATGAATAATTGAGGCCTTGAATGGATGGTTGCATACTCATCTAATAATATATTTTGATTGAGTTGATATGAATTAATTTGTTGCGCATCCTTTTTTACTGTAACTTTTCCGTTATATTCAAATAGTGCATTGTCTTGATTGATGGATTTAAATAATTGGTGAGATTCATTATTGCCGACATTGTGAAACACATGGGTATTATAAAATGTTTGTTTGTTTTTTCCGTTAATACTTAATCCGTTTAGCCTTGCGGTGGCTGTTTCTCCATTCAGCTGCACTTTGTTTTCAAATCTGGAATTATTGCATAAATAGGATTGATTGAGTCCTTTATAATGGCAATCATTTTCTAATGAAGCTTCAACAAAGTCTAAAATATGACCTTCATTTTCGATATTTATTTCACTCATGCATACGTTAGATTGATTTTTTAATGATAGGTTGATGTAATTATTAATGATGCATGATTTACTAGTTAAAAAAATACGTTCGATTACGATCGTTGAATCTTCTAATTGAATATCAATATTGGTTGATGCATATCCATATGATGCATCATAAATTAGTCGGATTTTTTCTTGTTGGTTGTTCAACGTAAGGGTTTGTTTTTCTGCTGATCTTTTGGCGAACTCAATGAAGCTGTTTTGATTTTTTTCAGGCGACATTTCATTCATATGTTTGATTGAGTCACTGAGTTGTTTTTTTTCGAGTTGCCCATTTCGAAAGTACATGTAATTTCCCTTAAATAACTCATTTATGTTTTGATTATGATTTGAGTCTTGAGAAATGGAATACTGCAATGAATCAAAATCATAATACAACCAATCTTCATGTTTATTTGATGGGACTGTCAGGTTATGTTGTTCAAATTCGTTGGTTAATGTTTGTTTTTTCATAGCGATCATTGTTTTTGGCTTATGTTGTTTTTAATAAGTGGTCGTACCCTTTTTTATCAAGTTCTTTTGCTAAGTCACTATTTCCTGTTTCAACAATTTTTCCATCAATCATAATGTGCACATAGTCTGGTTTGATATAATCGAGTAATCTCTGATAATGCGTGATAATTAGAAATGTGTTGGTATCATTTTTTAATTTATTTACAGATTCTGACACTTGCTTTAATGCGTCAATGTCCAAACCGGAGTCTGTTTCATCCAATACGGCAACGTTAGGATTTAAAACCGCCAACTGTAATATTTCATTTCGTTTTTTTTCTCCCCCTGAAAATCCGTAGTTTAATTCGCGATCTAAAAACTCTTCTGGAATATTTAATTCATTAATTTTTGATTGCAAGATTTGATTAAATACCAGTGGGTCCGCTTCTTCATTTCCATCATGTTTTTGTTTCGCGTTATAGGCCATTCGTAAGAATTCAGCATTGTTGACGCCTGGGATTTCAACAGGGTACTGGAATGCTAAGAACAATCCAAGTAGCGCCCGTTGAGTTGCATCAAATTCTTCAATGTCTTGTCCATTAAATTCAATGTTTCCACTGGTTATTTCGTAGTTTTCATCTCCGGCGATGATTTTAGATATCGTTGATTTTCCAGATCCATTCGGGCCCATGATTGCATGAACTTTGCCCTTTTCTAACTCAAGATTTAACCCCTTAATGATTTCCAAATCTTGGTCGGCTAATTTTGCGTGTAAATTATTTATTTTTAACATTATAAATCCTTCCTTTATCCCACTGAGTGCTCAAGTTGAACGCTAAGTAGTTGATTGGCTTCGAGCGCAAATTCATCGGGTAATTTGTCAAAAACATCTTGGCAAAACCCACTGACGATGGTGGCCAGTGCATCATCCAAAGTAATTCCTCGACTCATTAAGTAAAATAATTGATCTTCACCCACTTTTGATGTTGAAGCTTCATGCTCACAAACAGCGCTTTTATTTTTGATGGTTATGTAAGGAATGGTATTGGCTGTGCAAACATCACCAATAAGCATTGAGTCGCATTGTGTATAGTTACGTGCGTTTTTCGCTGATTTATTTACTTGAACAAGCCCTCGATATGTATTGTTTGATGTTCCGGCTGAAATCCCTTTGGAAATAATGGTGCTTTTGGTATTTTCTCCAATGTGAATCATTTTCGTTCCAGTATCGGCTTGTTGAAAATGATTGGTTAATGCGACAGAGTAAAATTCCCCGATGGATTCCTTTCCGATAAGTACGCAGCTTGGGTATTTCCATGTAATGGCGGAGCCTGTTTCAATTTGCGTCCATGAAATCTTGGATCGATCCCCCAAACATTTTCCACGTTTTGTTACAAAGTTGTAAATGCCACCTTTTCCAGTTTCCTTATCTCCAGGGTACCAGTTTTGGACGGTTGAATATTTAATTTCAGCATCGTCCAATGCCACCAGTTCGACAACGGCAGCATGCAATTGATTGGAGTCAAATTTTGGTGCGGTGCATCCTTCTAAGTAAGAAACTTGTGCATTTTCCTCACAAATGATGAGTGTTCTTTCGAATTGCCCGGTATTTTCTTCGTTTATTCTGAAATATGTTGACAGCTCCATGGGGCACTTTACGCCTTTGGGAACGTAAACAAACGAGCCATCTGTAAATACGGCGGCATTAAGACTGGCATAAAAATTATCTGTGTGTGGGACCACGCTACCCAGATATTTTTTTATGAGGTCTGGATAATCAATGATGGCTTCGGAGATTGAACAAAATATAACCCCATGAGATTTGAGCTTTTCTTTGTATGTTGTGGCAACCGATACACTGTCAAACACCGCATCAACCGCAACCCCTGCCAATTGTTTCTGTTCTAATAAAGGAATGCCCAGTTTATCAAACGTTCGTTTTAATTCGGGATCAATATCGTCAAGGCTTTTGGGTTTGTCTTCCATTGATTTTGGCGCGGCAAAGTAGTGAAGGCCCTGGTAATCAATGGGGGCGTACTGTGCAACTGACCAATGGGGCTCCTCCATTTTTTGCCAATGTTGAAATGCTTTTAAGCGAAATTCAAGCATGTAGTCAGGTTCTTTTTTCTTTGCAGAAATTTTACGAATAATATCTTCGTTTAACCCCTTGGGGAATTTTTCAATTTCAATGTCTGTTTTGAAACCGAATTCGTAATCTTTTTCTACAATTTCTTCAATGGTTTTATCGTGATCTTCAAATGACATGGTTTTTCCTCAATCTGTTCATTGAATTATACAAGAAACTTATTTGATTGACCAATAATATAATTGTTTTTAATACTTCAATATTCTTAATGATGAATGGCAACGTCGATGACGTCAAATTTAAGTTAAATTGATTCAGACTTCGTTGTTGGCTAGTGAGCCCCCTCTTGTTGCACACTTACTGATTTTAATTTTCTGGTTTACTAGTCCAGCTGTTGCCCGGCTTTTTTTTGCTTGTTCACAGTTATTCTTTTGCTACAGCTGATCTAATTTTTTTTATGCAATTGTTCCAGGAGTATGTTTAGTGAAATTTTATTGGATGAATTTGAGATGATTTTAATCATCATTATCACAATAAATGAAAAAGACTACTTTTTTATTCCTCAAAAAACAAGTGTGTCTTGTCCAAAGGATAAAAAATAAATATAATTATCGTGTGAAAAAACATAAAGATAAAATCGCACTAGTAACCGGTGCCTCACGTGGGATTGGAAAAGCTATTGCTCTTAAATTGGCGTCTGAAGGCGCTGAGGTTATTTTAAATTATCGACGAAGTAAGACAGAGTGCGAGGAGGTATTGCAAGAGATTGCGGATTTGGGTGGTTCTGGGATTTCTATTCGAGCTGATGTCGGAAATGAAGATAAAACGGATGCGATGTTTGAGGTGATTCAACAGGAGTATGGACGATTGGATATTTTGATAGCAAATGCCTCATTTGGTATTCCTGGCAATATATTGGATGCCACCAATAAATACTGGGACGTTACATTTAACGCAACGTCTCGAAGTATTTTTCATTGTGCCTTAAGGTCTGCCGATTTAATGCCCAATGGTGGCAATATTGTTGCGGTCACCAGTTATGGCGGTCAGAGAGTTCTAAAGGGATATGGGGTTGTTGGTCCTGCCAAAGCCGCTGTTGAAGGCCTAACCCGTTCAATGGCTGTTGAATTGGCCCCTAAAAACATTGTTGTGAATGGTGTGATGCCAGGGATTACGGACACAAAATCTTTTCGTGCCATTGAAGATTCAGATTCAATTGTTCAATCTGTTGAGAAGATGACTCCGGCGGGGCGATTGGTGACACCCGAGGATGTTTCAAATGTGGTGAATTTCTTATGCACCCCAGATGCTTCCATGATTATTGGTCAATTCATTATTATTGATGGCGGGGCATTTATCATTGGTTAGCAATTATTCAATGATTCAACTGTTCGTCTTTCTTTTATTTTCAATCTCTGTTTTTTCATCCAATGGATTTGAGATTCCGAAAGAGACTTATCTTACGTTTGATGATTTTTTAAGCTCTAAAGTTGTTAATGAATCCCCAATTCAGTCACCTTCGGACTGGGTACAGCTTCAATACACTTCGCCGTTGATTGGTAAATTTCAAATTGATCAGAATACAACATTATCGATTTCGGCTTTTTCAGGGTCCATTGGTGATGAGTTGGCGAATATCAATCGTTGGCGATCTCAGCTGCGATTACCTCCCTTATTATCGTTGGATGACTCCCTAAAAAATTATGATTGGAACAAATACAACATTCGTTTTATTGAATTGAATAACTCTGACCAGTACTTTTTGATTTACTGGTTAGTTATTAATAATCGTCATATATTTAGTAAATTTGTATCAAGTGGCCCCATTTCTAACTCAATTTTTAAAGATTTTATTGAAGGACAGGCATGGGAAACATTTTAAAAAAAACACTCCAGTTTTTTGGAGATATTAAATTAACCATTTTCCTGTTATTTAAATTATTCTTTTTGGTTTTATTTGCCACATTTTCTCAAGTAGATATCGGTATATTTGAGGCTAATAACCGGTACTTCACATCTTGGTTTGTTACCATGGGTAACGTACCTATATATTTTGGTGGTTATTTGATTGGATTATTATTGGTGTTAAATTTGATGGCGTCTCATGCAACAAAGTTTCGCTTTTCAAAAAATTACATTGGTATTTTCTTGATTCATTTTGGGTTGGTTTTACTTATTTTAGGTTCCGGTTTGACCAGCTTTTTTGGAGAAGAAATGCAAATTTCTATTAAAGAAGGTGAGTCTCAAAATTATTTGGAATACCCGAGTCAATTTGAATTTGTCATTATTGACGCATCGTCTTCATCCAACGATAAGATTTTCCCATTTACTTTTGAGGAATTAAAATCTGGGATTGTGTTTAATGGCGCTGTGATAACATCAATGACTCATGCCCCAAACGCAATCATTAATCAACGAGGTATTGAAAATTTGAAGTACAATCAATTGGGGCGACTATTTAAATTAATTTCGATGCCAAAGACATACAAAATGACCGAACGAAATATTCCTGGGGTTACGCTTTCGATCAATTACAATGGGCAATCGGATTATTATCTATTATGGGGTGGTTCCGCGATTTATCAGAATTTTAAATTAAATGGTCAATCATACCTTATTAAGGTTCGTCCAAAACGTCGCTATTTGGATTTTTCGATCAAACTTCATGATTTTACACGTGACACCTATCAAAATACCGAAATGGCACGACGATTTATTTCGGATGTCTCATTATTCACAAGTAACGGTACTGTGCCATTTAAAATTCAAATGAATGAGCCTCTACGATATTCTGGCTATACCTTTTTTCAATCCAGCTTTACGGATGATGAACAAACATCTGTTTTTCAGGTGGTTAAAAACCCATCGTGGTTTTTTCCTTACATTTCGTCATTGATTATTGTTGTTGGATTATTCGTTCAAATGATTTTTTCTATGAGGCGTTATAAACAATGAAATATATAAGATATTCAATATTTTTTCTTTTTTTGTCTTTGATTATTTTATTTTCAGTTCACCGCCCCACGTTAATTGATCGATCCATTGGCACTTTACCGGTGCTTCACGAAGGCCGGATTAAACCCATTGATACGCTGGCTCGTCATACACTTTTGCAAATCCAAGGGCGACTTCGTTTATTTTCAAACGCTTCACCTGTTGAATGGTTTTTTTCAATGATGACATCCCCTACTGCGTATAAAAGTGACCCCATTATTTTAGTTGAGCATCCAAAGCTTTTTGACTCCATTGATCCTAAATACAGAAAACAAAAGTACCGTGTTTCTGAAGCTTTTTTAAATGATCATTTTGATTTGATTCAGCCATTTGTTTCATCGGCTGCATTGCTTGAGAAAGAGCAGAGAACTCCATTTCAGCAAGCCTCTTATTTATTGGCCAACCGGTTCCAAACATTTGTTTCATTGAGATCTCAATTTTTCCCTTTTGAGGAAAACTCTCAATTAAAATTTTGGAATCAAATGCTATTACTGACTCAATCAATGAATAAAAACCAAATCCAATCGTCTCCTGATTTCGAATCATTCTTGATTTATTATGATCATCTTAAAAAATTTCCAGCCACAACCCGTTTGATATTTGATGGCGAGTGGTCGACGCTGGCTGAGGGGGCTTTGGATCCATCTCAGTCCAAAAAAGTTCTGTTATCAAATTATTTGCTGTTGTCGGATGCCTACAGTCAACGAGATTTAGATTTGATTTCTAGATATTCAACCATTATTTCTGATGAGTTTAAGGCCTTCGACTCAACTCAATTTAATTTGGTGCGTTTAGAATATATTTTTAATCAACTTAATCCATTTATTGTTTCTTTATTTATTTACTGTTTTATTATCTTACTGGTATTTATGACGCGTTTTTTTCATTTGAAATATGGTGAATCATTTATTCGAATTGCTTGGTTTGTTGCATTGGGTTTTCATTCTTTTGGTTTGATTGCGCGGATGATTATCTTAATGCGTCCCCCCGTTATTAATTTGTATTCTTCTGCTATTTTCATTGCATTTGTTACTTCTTTTATTGGGTATATGCTTTATAAACGAGCGCAACATTTATTTTATGCGGGGTATATTTCGGCATTATCGGCGTTAAGTTTAATTGCGGCATATCATCTTTCATTATCTGGGGATACTCTGCAGGTGATGGAGGCTGTTTTAAACTCAAATTTTTGGTTAGGAACCCATGTTGTATCGATGACCATTGGATATGCCGTTATATTTATGGCCGGATTTTTTGCCATATCCTATATTCTTATTGGTACTCTAACTCGTTTTTTAACCCCTGATTTTTCTCAACAACTCGAGCGATTGGTGTATATATTTTTAATGATTTCATTGTTTTTTAACTTATTGGGAACGGTCTTGGGGGGTATTTGGGCCGACCAGTCATGGGGGCGTTTTTGGGGATGGGATCCCAAAGAAAATGGCGCGATTCTTATTGTTTTGTGGATTGGCATTATATTGCATATGCGATGGGGGCGAATTTTATCTGTGCGTGGCCTGATGTTAATGACAATTTTATCGAATGTTGTCACAGCATGGTCATGGAAGGGAACCAATATGTTGGGCATTGGATTGCATTCCTATGGATTTACTGAAAAAACATTTTATTGGTTGATGATGTTTTTTATATCTCAGGTAGCCATTATTATTTTGGGAAGTTTACCCAAAAAATATTGGTTAAGTTTTCAGGATAAACCGGATGCTCAATAATACCCTATCTTATTTAGATACCCATTTTGATCGATATACAAATGATCTAATGGACTGTCTTAAAATACCTAGCATTAGCACTCTTTCACAATCAAAAAAAGATGTGTTGCATTGTGCCAAACATCTTGTAGATCATTTAACAGCGATTGGCTTGTCCAATGTCACCCAATTTGTTGATTATGGTCACCCAATTATTTATGCTGATTATATTGTTGATTCTGAAAAGCCAACGGTATTGTTTTACGGACATTATGACGTCCAGCCAGTTGACCCGTTGGATTTATGGACTTCAAATCCTTTTAGCCCTGACATTCGAGATGGGTATATCTATGCAAGAGGTGCCTCGGATAATAAAGGGATGTTCTATGCTCAAATTAAGGCCGTTGAATCTTATTTGAAAACGTGTGGCACTTTGCCGGTTAATGTTAAATTTATCATTGAAGGTGAGGAAGAAATTGGATCTCAAGGATTAACTCGGTTTATTCAAGATCATCAAGAATTATTGGCATATGATTCTTTATTGGTATCCGATTCCCCCATGTTTTCAGAAAAAGACCCATCCATTTGCACAAGTTTAAGAGGGCTCATATATTTAGAATGTCGTGTAAAAGCCATGAACTTCGATGTCCATTCTGGTCAACTGGGTGGAGCCGTACCCAATGTCATTCATTATGTTTCTAACTGCATTTCTTCATTGAAAGACCCAGTGACCAATAACGTGAACATTCCTCACTTTTATGATGACGTAATTCCATTTGGATCTTTTGATTCAACATCAAGCACGGCAATTCAGCACATTGATCAATTAAATCAATACTATAATTTAGGGGATCATGCGAATGGCGAATTTTTTGATAATATCTGGTTTTTACCAACCCTTGATTGCAATGGAATAATGTCTGGATTTGTTTCTGAGGGAGCCAAGACAGTGATTCCCTGTGAGGCCATGTTTAAGGTGTCTTGCCGGTTAGTACCGAATCAACAACCTGATCGTATCAGCACTTTGGTTAAAGACTATATCTTGAATTTTTTCCCCTCATCCTTTGATGTTCAGGTGTCTTCGGTTGGTCCATATGCAAAACCTTTACAGGTTGATAGTAACTCCGCGGTTATAAAAGCGGCGTTGCTAGCTGTTAAGGAAACTCATCAAAAAGAAGTTATTGTTCAGGGGGAAGGCGGATCGATTCCGATTATTGCAGAGTTCCAAAATTTGTTTAATAAACCCACGGTATTGATTGGTTTAAATTCACCGAATGATAATATTCACGCACCCAATGAACGGTTTAAATTGCATCATTTTCGTGCTGGTATAGAAACCTACATTCGATTTTTAAGTCATATTAGCGAATGCCCCTCTTAACAAAATCAAAATATATCCAAGCTGTTCAATGCAAAAAAATGTTATGGTTTTCTATCCACCAACCTGAAAAGTTAGCCATTGATCAAAATCGGCAGTTTGTTTTTGATCAAGGAACGATTGTTGGTATAGCCGCTCAAACGTTATTTCCATCGGGAAAACTTGTGTCTCCTGAATTATCATTTTTGGATAAACTATCAGCGACAAATACACTGCTTAAAGAATCAACCAGTCTTTTTGAAGGTTCATTTAAATGGGATCAGTGCTTCTGTATTGTTGATGCTTTGATTTTTTATGAAGATGTTTGGGATTTGGTAGAGGTAAAAAGTTCAACGTCGGTTAAACCCATCCACTATCATGACGTTGGCTTTCAGTACTTTGTATTGAATCAATTGGGAATCCCCATTCGAAATGCCTACGTTTGTCATATTGATACATCTTATACTCGTGATGACAAGTTGGATTACAATGCGTTATTCAAATGCCAAGATGTGACGGATCAAGTTAAAGAGATCATGCCATCGATTAAAAAAAATATTTATGAATTTTTGCCCGTTTTTAAAATGAGTCACATGGATATGCCCATTGGGCCTCATTGCATGTCTCCTTATGAATGTTTGGCAAAGCATGAGTGCTGGCGTGACATTCCTGACAATAGTATTTTTGATTTAACGGAATTGCCATTGCAAGATAAATTTTCTCATTATTTTCAAGATCGAATGTTGATTCAATATTTTTCTCCCGATGAATTTTCAAAATTTAGGCAGCAGCTGCAAATATCTTGCGATATGGAAGACCTTGATTTTATTCATTCTGAAAAACTTCAGTCGTTTTTATCCAAATTTCAATCACCGGTATCTTTTTTGGACTTTGAGGCATTTCAAACAGCAATTCCCCCTTTTCCAGGCGTGTCGCCCTATGAGCAAATTCCATTTCAATTTTCATTACATATCGATGATCAGGTACTTCAACATCACTGTTATATTGCCCCACCGAATGTGGACCCTCGTGAAATGTTATTAAGTTCACTTAAAGATGTCCTTCCATCCACAGGAAGTGTTGTTGTATACAATAAGCAATATGAAACATTGATTTTAAATACGTTAAAAAAACAGTTTCCTGAATCGGCCCCATTTATTGAGGACTTGATCTCTCGGTTAATTGACTTAGAGGACCCCTTTAAGAAGAAATTTATTTACCTACGTGAAATGAAGGGGAAGACTTCCATTAAGTTTGTTTTACCGGCATTATGCCCAACATTTTCTTATGATCATTTGGTCATTTCATCCGGAAGAAGTATTAATACCATGCAACAACAGTTATCTGATCCTGATTTAAAAGATAAAGCTTATCAAAGCTTGTTAGAATATGGCCGTCTTGACACTTATGGAATGGTTCTGATTTTGAAACAACTTCGATTTTTATCAGGTATTTAATGGTTCTTCATTATTATCAACTTCAGGAATAATGAGATCTAAAATTTCTTCTTGATCTTCAAGTAATTGATTTAAGTATACGTTAAGGCTCATTAATGTATAATCAATTTCATTGTATTTTGTCTCAATCCATCGTCGATTAAAACGTTCGATATTATTTTTAATGATTGCAAATCGTTTTATTTGTAGAATGCCTCGGTTTTGATAATTTGATAATTTATAAATCCATACACCTTCAGCGGCTCTTTTTGCATCTGTAATTCGAACTTCAATCAATGATTTTGGGATGTAGTCGGTTATTTCATACGTGATGGTTTTACCCAAGGAGTAGAACTCTCGCCATTTTGTGTATCCTTTTTCATTTGTCCCTAACATTTCAACGTTTTTTAAGCCTGGTTTCCATAATGGGTAACTTTCAATATCTAAAATTGCGGCCCATATTAAATCCTGATTTGCATCAAATGATTTTGATTGACCTAATGTGCTTCTTTCAGGTAATGTTCCTCCAGCTATATAGGCAAAAGTTATGCCAGAAAATAGTGAGACGATGATAAATGAAAGAATATATAGGGTTATTTTTGCTTTTTTCATATGTTTATTCTACTACATTTTTTCTGGTGTTGATATGCCTAAAATCGATGCGCAATGCTGAATAATTTGCTTTGTTGTTTTTATTATTTCAAGTCGCTTTCCATGGACTTGATCATCGTTAATGACGTGGTTTTTTTGATAAAAAGAGTGAAAAACTTTAGCTAGTTCATGTAAATATTGCGTGACCTTATATGGTTCAAGATTTTTCGCTGCATCGAATAATTGGTCATAATAACGTGATCCTTCTAGCATTAATCGCCGGTCTATGTCGTTGATTTCTATATTTTGATTTAATTTTAGTCCTTCAGTTTTTTCTATAATTGTGCAAATTCTTGCATGTGCATATTGGATATAATACACAGGGTTTTCCATGCTCTTTTCTGAAGCGATGGATAAATCAAATTCTAATGTTTGCTCTGGCTTTTTATCCAATAAAAAGTAACGTGTTGCATCAACTCCAATTTCATCCATGACTTCTTTTAATTCAATTAGTTCTCCCGTACGTTTCGACATTTTTACGGGGACGCCATTTTTAAAAAGGTGCACGAGCTGTCCTAAAATCACGGTTAATTTTGTGTTATTATTTTTCGCTTTTATGACTGATTCAATTCTTTTAATGTATCCATGATGATCCGCTCCCCAGATATTAATTAAGTGTGAAAAGCCTCGATTTATTTTATTTAAGTGATATATTATATCGGCAGCAAAATAGGTTAAGTCCCCATTTTCTTTTTGAATAACCCGATCTTTATCATCATTAAAATCAATGGTTTTAAACCACAATGCCCCATCTTTTTCATATATATGGTTCGGATATTCTGATTTAATAATGGCTAAAATATCTTGCGCATGAAGCTGGGACTCTTTAAACCAATTATCAAATTCACATCTCAATTCTTTTAATGTGTTTCTTTGGTACTCAATGGTGAAATCAATATTGGATAGATGGTCATTATTTGAAATAACATAGTCAATAAAATGACCGCCATAGCCGCCTTCAGGAATATTTAAGTTATTTTTTTTTGCTTCAATGCTTTGATTAAAAAGATCAATTTGATTTCCTGCATCATTTATGTAAAATTCATTATTAACCGTTTGCCCAATTGTTTTTAGTAAACGAAATAATGCATCTCCTATAACAGCCCAGCGCCCATGCCCGATGTGGAGAGGTCCTGTAGGATTTGCCGATACGTATTCAAGAAGAATTGGCACATCATTGTTTATCTTCGGTGCAACATTTAAAAAGGTTGTGAAGTAATCATAAAGTGTGTCATTACTAATTTTGATGTTGATAAACCCACCGATTGATGTTGCTGATAATTCAGAATTATTTTTATTTAATTCTTCGGATATTTCTTCGGCAATAATGTTGGGTGCTTTTCGTTTTGTTTTTGCGAGTTTGAATGCTATGTTTAAAGCAAAGTCTCCATGTTCATAGCGAGGGATATCAAGTTCTATGTTATTTGCATCGTCCAAGATTAGGTTAAGCTTATCTTGAACAATGCATTTTAAAGACATTAGATTTTTGATGTTTTATATAAAAGTGATACAAGTTCAGCTTTTGTGATTGATTTATTAGGATTTAATTTTTCGTTGCTGCTAATGATTTTATAGTGGTATGCCTTTTTTAGATTATTGTTTGCCCATTTATATTTGCTAATATCATTATATGGAAGCTTAACGTTTGTATAATCATTTAAGTCAGGTAGCATTCGTGATGCAACAATGATTGCCTGAAGTTTTGTTACTTTTTTATTTGGGGCAAAACTTGTTGATGACACCCCATTCAATAAATTGTTTGAAACAACAGTTTGTATGTTATTGTAATTTGGATTTGATGGTTGAAGGTCATTAAATGAATTCACTTGGGCGTTCTTCTTTTTAACATTATTAATATTGACGATTAATGTTGCTAAATCAGCTCTTGTAATTGGCTGGTTTGGATTAAATTTGGTGGTGTTACTCAATTTTCCTTCTAGCTTTAATTTGTTTGCAATTTTACCAATCCAGTGATTTGATAAGTCACTGTAAAGTGAAATTTTTCTTTCATTTGTTTTAGTCATTAAACGATCCGGTGTTTTTTTTGCTGCCTTTTTTTCTTTGATTTTGGTAACTTTTTTGGGTTTACTTAATTCTTTTACAATGAGTTCGTTCCCAAAATTTAGTTGAACTTTTGTCTGCTTTGATGGGACTTTGAATGAAAAATTACCATTGGAATCTGGGGTTACTTTTGTCCAGTTGACACTAAATGATTTTGAAGGAGCTACTTGACCATGAACTTCTTTGGTCGTGGATAATAACTCGATTACAGAATCTATGGTAAGGGTTACTTTTTTCGATGGATTGATTGCTTTTGGTGTTTCTTTTGCAACTTTTCTTGCTTGCTTTTGAGGGTTGTTAAAATTTAATTGAGCTAAAATTTGTTGCTTTATTTCTGGTATTCTTGATGAGTATTTGATAAACAATGCATTGGTTAAAGGTCTTTGAATTCTTGCGATCTCTTTGGTTGTTATAATTTTTTTATCCAGTGCTATGACTAAGGTTTTATAAAACCATTTCCCTTTAAATTTCCCAATTTCAGGGTAAATAGTATCGCTTGGTTCATACCCTAAAGCCTTTGATATACCAGTTAAGAAAACAATGAGCCTAACTTCTTCATTTGAATTGAAATTACCATTTTGATTTAATGATAATATTTTTGAATCAACGATACGTTGGATTTCATTTTTATATCGTTTTAATGCTGCTTGATTTTGTATTTTTAACTTTGTATCGGAAGATTTCAATGTGATTTTATCTAGAAAGAATGCAAATTCGTCTTTTAAAAACTTGTTGCTTAGACTGAGGCGTTTAATTCGATTTGATACTAATTCCGTATTAATAAATGCGAGCTCTTTTTGAGTCATAATAATTGTTTTTGGATTTTTCAATTTAATAAAATCTCGTTTAATGGAAAATGATTCCTTTTTCCCTTTAAATTCTACCAAAATTGATTGTTTGCCTAATTTTTCAATTTTTTCAAGGTATTCAAATTGGCCATTCTTATTCTTTTCAACTTTCTTTCCATTCACTAAAACACTGGTTACTTTATCGGCTCTTCCAGAAATTTTAAGCTGATCATTAATTGTTATAAGATTATTTTTTGGTGATGTGATTTTTATTTGTTCACTAAATTTTGTTGGTATTTCTGTAAAAGTTAAGGCAATCGTATTTAAGCTTAGTAGAAGTATTGCAATTAAAAATTTCATTTGACACTCCATGATTTGGTGCCGCGAGGCGGATTCGAACCACCGACACGGGGATTTTCAGTCCCCTGCTCTACCAACTGAGCTATCGCGGCAAAAAATATCTTTATATATTAATTAACTTTTGCAATCCTTTCAATCGATTTATTAAATTCTTTTTCAAAAAAAAATTCTCGACAATCTTAATTTCACCTTTTTATAGAGCTTTTTCTACATTTGATTTTAATTATCTTTGTCGACAGATTTCGTTTTATTGACGATTTTTTTAAAAAATATTGTTTTTATTAAATGCTGTTGTTATTATAATTTTTACTTCTTAGCCGGTGTAGCTCAGTTGGTAGAGCAACTGACTTGTAATCAGTAGGTCGTAGGTTCAATTCCTATCGCCGGCTCCATTTTTAATTGGTATTGAATTTAAATTTCGGGTTCGCTACTTTCATAGCTGCTCCCTCTCATACAAAATCCAATACCAATTAAAAACACATCGAAATAAATGATTGAGGGTTATCAAATATTCTAATTTAGTGAAAGATCAATAAGCTTTTGTTAAACTCAAACCATGATTATTATTTGTGTGGCTTTAGAAAAAGAGATCCCCCCCCTATTTAAAAAACAGTACCCAAATCATTGGGCACGAATTGATGCGCTTCAGTCTGGTGGGCTGCATCTTTATTTGGATCGATCTTATTTGGTGGTTGTTACGGGTCTTGGTCAATCATCATTTTTGGCCACCAAATGGTTAATTAATCATGTTAAACCATCTGAAATAGTGAATATTGGCACGGCTGGTTCCACGACCGTTGAATTGGGGAGCTGGGTGATGCTTCAGTCGGTTTCTCATGCTGATTGTCGTTTTGAGTGTCAAACTAAAACCAGTTTGCCAATTCCATATCATCTATTTTCTGTTGGTTCGGGAATAACCATCAATCAGGAAGATCCCTCAGTGTCAGGGGATGCCATTGATATGGAATCCTTTCATATGGCTCGTGCTTGTCAAAATACACCAGTGCCGTTTTCTGCCATTAAATATATTACGGATTATAACAATGCAAATACGCAAAGTGATTTCAATAAAACCCTTGATCAATTTCATGTTGCTTTTTTGGAGTTGTTAGGTGGTTTGTCATTGCCAACGCCCAGCATTGCCGTTATTATTCCAACCTATAATCGGCCTCAAAAAACAATATCTGCCATTGAGTCCGTACTCAATCAATCCCATTCACCGCATGAAATTATTGTGGTGGATGATGGTTCTGAGCTTCTATTTGAATATGATCACCCTCAGGTTCATGTGATTCGATTAAATAAGAATCATGGGGTATCATATGCACGTAATATAGGGATTAATCATGCATCCGCTGAATGGATTGCGCTATTGGATTCGGATGATATTTGGAACCCCAATCATTTGGCTTGTATTACCAATTATTTGCATATTAACTCGCTGTGTCGATGGCTTCAAACCGATGAGCGTTGGATACGCAATGGAAAACATATAAATAAAAAAGCTTACCATCAAAAACCCATGGGTTGGGCATTTGAGCCATCATTAAAACGATGTTTGGTGTCACCATCGGCTGTGATGATTCATCGTTCATTGTTTGATTGGCATGGGATTTTTGATGAGCATCTTACCGTTTGCGAGGATTATGATCTATGGTTACGTTTTTCACGTTATATCCCTGTTGATTTTGTTCCTGAGATTACCTTGACCAAATTTGGTGGCCATGTGGATCAATTATCAACGGCATTTCCCGCAATGGATAAGTTTCGGTTGACGGCCTTAATGAAGCAATGGGCCAATCCATGGCCCAATATTGATCGTGATGGTTTACGAGCTGTTATTCAACAAAAATGTCACATCTTAAAACAGGGGGCTTTGAAACGTGGGCTATCAACGGACCCATATGATTGCATTGAGCAACAGCTCTTAGGATCTGATTAAGCGTTATTGTTGTTTAAATTAGATTATGTTTATGCTCATTAATTGAACTCTACACTCAAACGTGGGATACTGACCCCATGGTTAGTACAGCTCATATCAGTCGGTTTAATAATGAGTATCTTTTATGGAATTTAGATAATGATTTTCATTCTATAGAGCTATCGATTAAACAAAATGGTATTTTATGCCCGATAACTTGTATTGAATTCAATAATGAACGATACATAGTGGATGGGTACAAACGATACAATGCAGCTCAAACGTTTGGAATAACAGAGGTGCCATACATCACTATTTCACCAGATATTCCTATCTCAGAACTTGTATTTTCATTGCAACAGAGCCGGATTTTCTCATCAGTATTATTAAAAATTCGATTTTTTCGTATCTTTCAATTGTCTTTAGATTCTAGATTATGCAACCAGTTTCAGCTTCCCTACTATGCTCATTTAAAAAAAGATGTAGACCGTATTTTTGATTTGCCCCAATCGGCACAAGTTTTTTTGCATCAGAAGGGATTTTCTCTAAAAGAAATTGTTAATCTCTTGCATTATTCAAGGGATGTATTTCATCGATTATTGGTAGACGATTGTCATTTTCAATTTACCAAACGCTCATTTGATGAGGTGTTATCACTAACTACGGCACTGATGAAGCGGCACTCTTTATCGCTTGATCAATTAATAGAAAAAACAAATTATTCGGCGATTATTGCGAAGGACTTAACGCCACAGCAACGTCAAAAGCAATGGTTAATGAATTTAAAACAAGATGCAAGCCCAGTTTTATTGGCCACCCAACAAAAAATTGACCGGATGATTGCTGATATTTCTTTGCCGGCAAGGATCATCTATGATCGCACATTGGAGCATGCGGGAATTACGATACAATCTAGGGTTCAGACCCCTTCTGATTTAACTGAATTAACAACGGCCCTCTGTGATGACAATATTCGTCACCAATTGAATGATATGATGAGGCTCATATGAGCAATACATATTACCGTGATGGAAAAAAGACCGTAGAATTTGTCCCTTACAAAGGGGAAAAAATGGATACTTGTGCCACGATTCATGATGAATATGTTTGCTGTAATGTAAAAGTTCTCAAATCGGTTAGTAATTGCCCATTTGACTGCAGTTATTGTTTTTTGCAGAATTACCTCACCAATCCACAACTAGAAGTGGTGGATGAGCATGAAAAGTTGATTCAAGAAATTAAATCTAAGATTAAGGCCCAACCATGGCGCTTTTTTCGAATTGGTACTTGGGAGTTGGGCGACTCGTTGGCTTTAGAAAATGAAACAGGGCAAGCCCAAAAGTTTATTGACTACTTTTCAACAGTTAATAACGCTGTGTTAGAACTTAAAACCAAGTCGGATGTGGTTGATCCAATTTTAAATTGTAAGCATAATCAAAAAACGGTGGTGTCATGGTCAATGAATACGGACTACATTATTCGAACGGAAGAACACAAAACCGCGTCGCTTAAAGACCGAATGGTCGCGATAAAAAAAGTGGTGGATGCCGGGTATTTGATTGGACTCCATTTTGATCCGATGATTATGTATGATGATTGGGCGAATGATTATAAGGATCTTTTAACACAACTGGCTCATATTGTTCCTTCAAATCAAATTGCATGGTTGTCCATTGGGTCCCTTCGATTTAATCCAGAGCAAAAACGTTTGATTGAAAATAACTTTCGTGGATCTAAGTTAACCTGTCAAGAAATGGTGAAGGGGTCGGATAACAAGGTTCGTTATGTTAAACCGCTACGAATTGAAATGTATTCATTGATGTTTAACAAGATGAGAGAATTGTGGGGGCAAGACCCTTTTATATATTTATGCATGGAACGTTGGGATATGTGGGATAAAATTATGGATATTCAACCACGCGCAATTGGTGAACTGGACTATATGTTTGCCGATCATTTTCATCGATTTTTTCCATCAGTAAATCCTCAAATTCCTAATTTGGATTTGTATATGAAATATCAATCGACCTAACGGGTATATTTGTAAATATTGTTAATCAACTCATTATAAGCGTCGTCTTTTTTTTGTTGGTTGGTGGATATTAATCCTTTGGTTATGTATTCTTCCATGTGTTTTTTTATTAATGTTTTCATTGCAACTCGAAGAGATTCATATGTTGCGGTTACTTGCATTAAGATATCTTCAACATTTCGATCATCGTCAACCATTTTATTGATTCCTCGAATCCGACCTTCAATACGATTTAATTTCTCAATTAATTCTTTTTTCTCATCTTTTGTAATGCTTTCTTTTGCGTGTACTAATGCCATGATAATCTTCTTTCTTTTTATTCTACTTTATTTTTTATCTGAAAATAAACCCTACCCCCCTTTCCTTTTAAAGCGTAACTGATGCGCTTATTTTTTCATGTGATTAGTATATTCGGTATGATTGCTATAAAATGTCTAATTCTTGAGAATTATTATTATAAAAAACTAGAGCTAAGGGATAATTTTTTACCTATACTTACGGACCATCGCCAAACTTCCAAATTTCTATGATCCACTTAATTTATGGGGTTTATAAAGTAATGTGATTGCAGATAACCCCTTAATGCAACTCTGTTGCAATTTATTGGGGTCCTTGCTAGTATAAAAATACATTATTAAGGGATAATTTATGCAAAAAAATAAAATGAGCGAGGTTGTTATTGTGGGGGCTGGAGCAGCAGGAATAGGTGTTGCCGTTACTTTAAAACGTATGGGTATTCAGTTTGTGATTCTTGAAAAAGAAGGTATTGGGGCGTCATTTAAAAAGTGGCCCGAAGAAACACAGTTTATTTCACCTTCTTTCACAGGGAATTTTTTTAAAATGCCAGATTTAAATGCAATTACCCCTGAAACATCGCCAGCGTTCAATTTGCTAACGGAACATCCTTATGGTGAAGAATACCAAGAATATTTAACTTCCGTTTCTGAATATTATGAGTTGAATATTGATATGGGAGTTACGGTTGAATCTGTTCAGAAAAATAAGAATAAATTTATTTTGAATACGAATAAAGGTGAATACCATAGCCAATTTCTTATTTGGGCAGCGGGTGAATATCAATACCCACTTCGATCTGCTTTTAAAGGGGCACAGCTTTGCACTCATTATTCTGAGATTAGTAGTTTTGAAACAATTAAAACAGATGAACGCATTATTATTGGTGCCTATGAATCGGGTTGTGACGCCGCAATAAATTTATGTAGGGAGGGAACAAAGGTCACTCTTTTAGATCGATCGAATAATTTCGGAATCATTAACAGTGATTCCAGTTATTCGTTATCGCCGTTTACGCGTGATCGTTTAGCTGATGATGATGTTTGTTTTGATTATGAGCCTGAATCAGAAGTTAAGGAAGTAACATTTGAAAATGATCTGTATTTTGTTCGAACGAAGAAAAATAAACAATTTTCTTCGCGATACCGACCAATTAACTGTACTGGTTTTAGGAGTAGTCTCTCAATAGTCGACGATTTATTCGAAATGCATGATGGGTTCCCTTTACTTAATCAGTTTGATGAATCAACAAAAACCAAAAACCTTTACTTAGTTGGGCCTCAGGTAAAGCATGGGAATGCTTTATTTTGTTTTATTTATAAATATCGCCAGCGTTTTGTGATTGTAGCTGATCGAATAGCCATACGAAAAAAAATGGATCGTTCTTTACCTAAAGATGTTCTGAGTAACTATAAAGAGGCTAATTTTTACCTCAAGGACTTGGCCTGTTGTGATGAGGAATGTGTTTGTTGATATGAAAGCGTATTTAGAGCCAATTATTTTAATAGCGGCGATTATTATTGGATCATTGAGCGCACTTGTATATTCACTGCCTGCAAGTATCATTGATTACTCAATTATTGCGATGTTATGTTGTTTGTTTTTTAACGTGTCAATCGACCATTTGCTTCGAGGTGCAAAAAATAAAAAATATCTTTCCATTGCTTGGGCCGTTAATTTTTTACTGCTGCCCACAATTGCGTTTATGATTTTATCAACTTTTGTGGATCAAAGCAGCATGCTTTTTGTTGGGCTCATCTTCTATTTAGTTGCTCCCTGCACAGATTGGTTTCTTGGCTTTACTAAGTTGGCCAATGGGGATGTTGATCTGAATTGTGCCTTGTTACCTATTAATTTATTATCACAAATTTTGTTACTGCCCCTCTACTTGTTTTTATTTACTAGTCGTAATACGCACATTGAAGTGGATACGTTTTTTAACTTGCTTCTTCATTGGGTTTTGTATCCATTTCTTTTTGGGCAGTGCATTCGTTATATATGTGCCAAAATAAGCTCCGCGCTATTAGGAAAATGCACGGTGATTGCGGAGCGAGGTATGGTTCTTGCTTTGGCTGTATTGGTATTTTCTATATTTAACAATAATATCCAATCATTGATCGGTAATTTATCGATATTGCCCATAACTTTACTTGTTGTTTTGTGTTTTTTTCTATCCGTTTATTTTTTAGGGGAATTCATTTCAAAAAAAGCAGTGTTGGCTCGATCTGAAAAAGCTAGTTTGATTATTACATCATCGGCGAGAAATACTCCCCTAATGCTTGCCATTAGTGTTGGGTTATTTCCGAATGAAACTGTGATTCAATTGGTTCTGATTTTAGGGATGCTTATTGAGTTTCCCCATTTAATTTTATTGAGTTTTTTGTTACGTAAGTAGATTTATATAAGCAGGGATTCTTTGTGCGATGTTTTAAAATTAAGCATTTCTCGGTTGCATTTACTTCGTCAGTGTTTTGATGAATTTCATTGAATCTTTTTTTTATTTTAATTAAGATTTATTTTATGAAGATCATATCATGGAATGTTAATGGAATAAGAGCTTGTTCAAAAAAAGGGTTTAAGGAATTTATTGATGCTCATGAACCCGATGTATTGTTTATTCAAGAGTCGAAATGTGCTGAAGCTGATTTGCCAGATGAACTTCGTGATCCTTATGGCTATCAATCCGTTTGGCATTCAGCTGAACGAAAGGGCTATTCTGGCGTGGCGGTTTTAACCAAAATAAATCCAGATAATGTTATTGTCGGTTTTGGGATTCCTGAATTTGATGTTGAAGGCCGTGTGATTCAAGCTGTTTTTGGGGATATTTACATTATTGGGGTTTACTTTCCAAATGGACAACAAGGCAATGATCGATTAAATTATAAACTGAGTTTTTATGACGCCTTGTTTACATATTGCGATGAATTGAGACATATGGGCAAAAAAGTGATTGTATGTGGGGATTTTAATACCGCCCATACCCCATTGGATTTGGCCAGAGCAAAGGAAAATGAAACAACCTCTGGATTTCTGCCCATTGAAAGAGAATGGATTTCTGAGTTGGTTCGACGCAATTATGTTGATGTATTCAGAGAAAAATTTCCAGCCGTTGAAAAATACTCATGGTGGTCCTACAGATCTGCTGCTCGAGAAAAAAATATCGGTTGGCGCATTGATTACTTTATGGTCGACAAGCCATTGGTAGACCAAGTTTCTGAGGCCTTTATTCTTAATGACGTAATGGGTTCTGATCATTGCCCTGTTGGCATTGTTTTGGCCAATGCGTGAATCCATAAAAAAATCTCAACTACGTGCGGTATCTATTTTTGACGTTCTAAAGGATACGTACCCACCGGTTACAACATTTCTTACACATAGAAATGAATTTGAACTATTGATTGCGGTTATATTATCGGCACAGTGCACGGATGAACGGGTAAATATGGTGACCCCAGCTCTTTTTGATGCATTGCCAACCCCCATGGCTTTTGTCAATGCCGAATTAGATTACATTAAATCTTTTATTAAAAGCATTAATTTCTTTAATAATAAAGCAAAAAATATACAAGCAACAGCGCAACGATTAGTGGATGATTTTAATGCTCAGGTTCCGCCTGATTTAGAGGCATTGGTCTCATTGCCGGGCGTTGGTCGAAAAACCGCCAATGTGGTGTTGGGTCAAGCCTTTGATATTCCGGGTATTACTGTGGATACCCATGTTCGCCGTTTAACTCAACGCTTAGGGTTTACAACGCATGAAGATGCTGTAAAAATCGAAATGGACTTAATTAAACGATGGCCAACAGACATATGGATTGATATGTCATCCCTAATTATTTTGCATGGTCGAAATATTTGTGATGCAAGAAAGCCGAATTGTTTTGACTGTTCTATTTCATCTTTTTGCCCGTCGTTTCCAATTCAAAAAAAGTAAACAACTGCTCTTTTGTGTACATTGAATGGTGGATTTTATTATGTTCTTTCCATTCAATACCAAATGCATAATGCCCAACATTAAACACGTTTTCGATGATGATTTCAGGATCAATGCTTGACTCATCCAATAATTTTTTACGGCTCATTTCATCAACACAATACGCGCATTGGCAGGCATTTCTCAATTTTTTATATGACATTCGATGCTCTTTATCATCTGATTTAAGGGTTAGGATTTGTGTATCATTATTGATTGATAGTTTTAGGTCGTTATTGTCTAATGTTTCAAAACAATGGGCCCATACCAAATCATTGACACACTTTTGATAGATTTGACATTCAGTTTGCGGGGCATTGAGTAAATACGGTGTTTTTTTATTTGTGTAGCTTGAGACTTTATCGTTAATTGGTAGTTGGAGCCAGTGTGGAATCCCATATTCTTTGGCCGTTGGAATTAAGCGCCCTTTACCAAAAATATGATATCTTTCATTTGAACCTGGGGGCGTAAAATAACTCATATTTTCAATAATGGTTGTAACTGGAACTTTTACCTTTTTAAACATTTCCAACCCTTTTTTTACATCCACATAAGATAGTTCATGAGGGGTGGTGACAATAACGGATGTTGTTAATTCGATCTCTTGGGTAATGGACAAAATAATGTCCCCTGTTCCTGGTGGGCAGTCAATAATAAGAACATCCAAATGCCCCCAATCTGTTCTTGATAATAATTGTTTAAAAAGATTTGAGGCAATTGGACCACGAAGAATGGCGGGCTGGTTGCCGGCATCTTGAATGTACCCATAGGACATTAACTTTATTCCGTTATTTATAAATGGGGGGATATCATCTTCTGAATCAGATGCGGCAATGCTGGTTGGCGTAATGAGTGTTGGTAGACTTGGTCCATGAATATCGGCGTCAAATAATCCAACCGATGCCCCATTTAAATGAAATGCGGTGGCTAAATTCATTGCAATGGTAGATTTCCCAACCCCGCCCTTACAACTGGAAACGGCGATAATATGTTTGACATGCTTTAGATTGCCGGATCGTTTTTTCTGGGTCTGATCTGTGAATCTTAATTTTATTTCCAATGATTTTACCCAATTTAGTTCGAAAATCTCATTTTCAATGATCGGTTTTAATGCGTTGATTTCAAGGCTTCCCGCAGGCTCATTAAATGTGCAACTAACGTCGTTATTTTCGATTGAAACGTTGTGGAGAATCCTAGCATCGTTCAAATATGTTTGTAATTTTGGGTGATAGATACCGCTTAATATTTTCTCGATATTTTCATTTTTTCTCATGACCGTAGTATTATATCAGATATGTATAGAATCATCATCTTTCTTGCTTTCTTTGCTTTACCTCTATTGTCTAATTCTTTATATACAGATGATGTTCAAGATGCGGTTAATCTTGAAGCTCAGCAGTTGGAAAACTCATATAATTATTCAGAAAATAACGAAGATAAAAATAACTCGATTGGTTATTTTTTGGAAGTTTACATGAATGAGACATTTAAGTTATCTCAATTGACTTCAGGTTTAGCACATATATCGGATGAGACTAAGATTTATAGTGATATTAATCGTTTGGATCGGATTTGCAATGAGCTTACCGTGCTCCTTGATGATGGGGCTGTTAACTTTGACAAATTTAAATCAGTTGGAACGTTATCTAAGATTCAAGCTTACTACCAGGAAACATTATTTAAATTGCATGTACTATCACCCTATTTGCCTGCACTTTTGGACAAAGATCAAAAAAAGGTCAGTTATTATATTGAGTATATTCGTCGAATCACTCACCAAATTCAAGGGAATATTCAAGAGATGGTTGCCATTAAACAACAGCTAAATCAAGCGTCTCAATTACCTTTTACGCCCCAAACCCCGGAACAATTATCTTTTGCCTTGGAAAATCAGTTGAGCTCTTCACTCATTAATATGTTTAATTCAGAGGGGGCCGCGTCTGATAGTGGGATACCTTATTCTGCTATATCCACTCCGGCCAATACGGATGTCTTTAATCAATCGAGTTTACCAAAAAACATGCCAAGTGTTCCAAGTGCCAATGCTAGCCCTCTTCAGATGATGAACTATATGCCAACATTTTAATTTATTATATTTTATGATAAGTTTTTAGCCATGATTAAACTATTTAAGGGTCAATGGTTACTTTTCTTTTTTCTGTTTTTCTTTTCATTTGAGATTTACGCTAGCTTTACTAATGGAATATACTTGTCAACCATGATGGGTTGCTCAAAATCTGGAACATCGCCTTTAACGATCCAATATGAGGATCGAGCCCATGAAACGATTTCTGCAAACTACAAAAATCGGTGTTTTTCAGGTTCTCATTGGTGGGCCTTCCGTTTAGAGAATTGGACTGATCAAACGGGTTGGGGATTGGAGCTTATCCATCATAAGATTTATTTGGTAAATACAACCGAGAATTTGGAATCATTCAGTGTTTCGGATGGGTATAATTTACTTTTTTTAAATTTTGCAAAACAATTGGGTGATATTAATTTAAGGGTTGGGTTTGGGGGTGTTTTAGCCCATGTGGATGCAACCGTTTTAGGACGAACTCGATACATTCGGAAAGGTTTTCAAGGTCATTATTTAACTGGCCCGGCGTTTCAAATAAATGTTGAGAAATTATTATGGCAGTCAACCACGCATTTTGTTTCCTTTGATACGAAATTTACGGCGGCATATGCAGAAGTTCCAATATCAGCAAATAATAATGAGTTAGCGATTGTCCCTGATCATGCCATTCATCTGTCAATCTCTTTGGGATCAAAGCCGGAGGCATACTCGAACAAAAAAGGACTGTATGAAAATTTGTTGTATTTTGCGCCTTTGATCTACCCGATCACTACAGGCTATATTATGGGAACGGGTTTTTTGCCGGGGGGGTATTAACTACAATTTCCTCATAGAGCTCTTCAAGTTTTTTGCTTGTGGTTAAGTAAGAATACTCTTGACCAAGTATGGACGCCTTTTCTGACATGCTTTTTCGCAACTTTTCATTTTGTAATAATTGAATGGCAGCCGTTGAATACTCCGAGATACATTCTTTTGTTAAAATTCCAGATGCTTTGTTTTTAACAACATTTTTAACTCCCATTTCATTTAATCCAATGACGGGTGTGCCACACATGATGGACTCAACAGCTGTTAATCCTTGTGTTTCTGTCTTCGAAGGAAACAACATTAAATCAGCGGCGTGATATGCACTATACACCTGTTTTTTGTTTAAATAACCCGTAAAGGTTACATTGTCTGTTAATCCCATTGACTTCACTTTCTTTTCAACCGTTTCGCGTTCAGGTCCATCCCCAATAATGGTTAAGTGACAATTTTGGATTGTACTGATAATTTCTGAAAATGCACGAATTAAGAAGTAGATGTTTTTTTCTAAACCAACACGTCCAACAAATAAACAATTAAATTTACTCTCACGCATGTGCAATTTTTTAAAGGATGTAATTTCTTGTCTGGATGGTTCGTAAACATTGATCCCACTTGGAATGGTAATCAGCTCTTTTTGGATGTCATATTTACTTAATTGATCTTTCATTTCATTGGTTGGAACAATAATTTTATCGCATTGGTTGCAAAATTTTTCAGATTCCTTTTTTGCATATTTGTATACCCAAGCTTCAGGTAAAATAGGGAAATAATGCAAGTATTTTTCAAAAAACGTGTGGTATGTATGAACAATGGGGATATTGAGCTTCTGTCCAATTTTCAATCCAATGTTTCCCATTGTAAAAGGTGTGTGAATATGCAATATATCAAGATTTAAGTCTTTTATTTTTTTTAGTTTTTTATTAAAGGGCAAGACCAAGCGATATTCTTTTTGAAACGGGTAAACAACAGATGGGAAACGCCATACGGTATCAGTGGATGCAATTTTGGGTTTTACATTTGGACAAAATACGTAAACAGAATGGTTTTTCTTCAAAAATTCAATGGATGTTTGAATGCTTGTTACTACCCCATTAATTTGGGGTTCGTACGTATCAGTAAAGATTCCAATCTTCATAAGTGTATTATATATATTTTTATTTAGTTCTGTGTAGGGTTTATTGTATAATTAACGTCATGAAAAAGTTAAAAATACATGTAATTGCTGAAAAATTTGTGGGTGAGGCTAATGGTGTAACGACGGCCATTTTAGAATTGATCGAGTCGTTAAAACGAGACTCATTTTATGAATTGCAAGATGGTCCAAAATCAGCGGACGTGGTTCATGCACATACCATTGGACTTGGCTATGTCAGGGAATCATTTAAGCATAAAAAGAAAATGATCGTATCAGCACATGTGGTTCCGGATTCATTTATTGGAAGTTTGATTTTTAGTGAATTATGGCGCCCCTTTGCAAAAATGTATTTAAAGTTTTGTTATAATCGCTCTAAAGAAGTGATTGCTGTGTCTCCATTTGTAAAAATGGAGCTCGAAAAAATAGGTGTTAAATCAAAAATTCACGTTCTTTGCAATTCTGTTGATCGGAAAAAATTTAAACCAGATGAGACATTAAGGGCTAAATTTCGTAAGCATCTGAAGTTAACGAATGAATTTGTTGTAACTTGTGTGGGGCAGATTCAGCCTCGTAAGGGGATTTACGATTTTATCGAAACCGCAGAAAAGTGCCCCGATGTTACATTTGTTTGGGTTGGTGGCACTCCTTTTAAGGGCTTAACTGCCGAGTATAAGAAATTACAAGAGGTCGTAAAAAATGCACCAAAAAATATCATTTTTACTGGAATTGTCGATTTTAATGATATGCCCGGTTACTATGCTGCCTCTGATGCTTTTTTTATGCCCTCGTTTCAAGAAAACTTTGCATTTGCAACCATTGAGGCGAGTTCTGTCAAATTGCCGCTAATTCTTAGAGATAATGTTGAATATCCATCTTCATTATTCACTCATTATTTAAAGGGTAAGTCATCGGATGATTTTACAAAAATTGTTCGAAAATTAAGCAGCGATACCGACTACCTAACTCACTGGCAAAATGAATCTGAAACGTTAGCGAGTAAGTATAGCCTCAAAGTGTATATGAAGCAATTAAAAGACATTTATTTGGGTGTATTGAATAACTCTTGATACGCCCACACAAATAATCCAGCGGACCAGGCAAACCCTTCTTCACTCTTATAAAAAAGTCTTTTTACAGGTTGTCCATTTTTTGTATACACTTCATAAATGCTATTGTCTCGAGTAATTTTGTTGGATATTTTTCCCAGTAGGCTGACAGCCTCTTCTTCATAACCACTTTTTTTCAATGCAATACTGGCAATACAAGATACCCAAAACCATATCAATCCATTGTGATAATCTTTTAGTCCAATGAATAAAAATGGTGTGTAAACATCATTCCAATTATATTTTTTATATACAACGGGGCAACCAAACTCTGTAATCACCTTATTTTCTAGCATAAAATCAATGATTTTTTTGGTTTGTTCAATGTTGGGAATCTCAAACAATATCGATAGCATGTTTGCCTCAACCGAAAATGTTGTTTTTTTCTTTTTCTTATTTACCCAATCAATTAAATAATTCCCATTCCAAAACGTCTTGATCAATTCATTTTTAACTTTTTCTGAGAGTTTCTTAAATGTTGCAATATCGGATGTGATATTTAAGATTTTGGCAATTTCCATGATGGATACCAAAGCTTTATAATATAAGGCATTGGTGTAGAGAACCTTTCCTGATTTTTTGATACTATCTGCCCAACCGGCGTAGGGCCCTTCAACAATAAGGTTGTTGTTTGCGTATTTTTCATACCATTGTATGGCTTGTTTTAATTTTGGATAATACTTGGATGCAATTTCTTTATTATTCGTACGGATTAAAAATTTATTAAAAAGTATAATGATTAATGCATTGGAATCCATCGGAATTGAAATATACTTATCCTCAATATAAGTTGGTCCTTGTGGCCCCTTTAAACCAATGTATTTTAACAAGAAATATTTTTGGCCTATTCTTAAAGGACATTGTCCGTCATCATTTATATTACTTAATGTATGAAGTAAGAAGTTTTGAACAATATCGGCATCCCCAATGGCCAAAGCGCCCCACCCTGCAAAACTTGAGTCTCTAATCCAAACATCAGAAAAATGTGTTTGTCCTGCATTAATTCCATTTTCACTGTAGGCATCCCTTAATACACGTTTACTGATTTCAAATGCTTTATTGATCGTATTATTTATTTTTTTTGTGTCCATGTTTTTTTTTATTGTTGATTGGTTATCGTGCATTGATTTTAAATTTAGCATATTCATCTATATACCCAAAATGGTTTAATTTAAACATTTGTTTTAGATCTAAAATCAAATCTCATCCCTACACCTTTGGCGCTCGGGAAAAATTGACGAAACTCTCGTTCAAATCTTCTTAAGAAAGGTTTGGTTAGTAATTTTGCGTCATTCACTTTAAATATGAATTGTGGAGGAATACTTGATACCTGTGTTGCATAAAATATTTTGAATTGCTTCCCTTTTTTGGAGGGGGGATGATTAATTTCAAAAAATCGCTCGAGAAATTTATTTAATTGTCCCGTTGGCACACGATATTTAGACGATTCATAAATGGTTGCAATTTGATCAAGCAATGCTTGTATATTATGCTTTTCTTTAGCCGAGCCCATAATGATTGGATAATGCGTTAATTGAGACACTTCAAATTCAAGAATCTTTATGATGTCATTTCGTGTGTGCTCATTTCGTTCAAGAAGATCCCATTTGTTGACGAATATCATGCAGTTCTTATTTTGGCTGAAAATATGATTTAATATTTTTTTATCTTGATCGGTTAGCAGTTCCTCTGCATCGAGCATAAATACAATGATGTCCGCTTTTTCAATGGCTTTTTCTGTTCGAACAATTGAAAAATATTCAATGGTATCATCTATCTTTCTTTTTCTTCGAAGTCCGGCGGTGTCCATAAAATTAATTTGTTGATTGTTTACTGTGATAATTGATTCGTTTATATCACGTGTGGTTCCCATTTTATGATCAACAATGGCCTTTTTTTTATTGAATATGGCATTATAAAGCGATGATTTTCCAGCATTCGGCTTTCCAATCAAAGCGACATTGATTGAATTGTTTTCAGATGTATCGTTTGTTACGGATAAATTATCGACAATTTCATCCAATACATCTCCAATTCCATTTCCTTGCAATGCAGATACTGGAAATGTATGGTGAATTCCATATGAATAGAACGGGTATAACTCACTTAATCTGTCATGGTTATCTACTTTATTAATCACAAGAAATAACTTATTCAAATATTTTTTTAAATGATTTCGAATAATTAGATCTTCGGGGTGTTCCGGGTGATTAAAATCAACCATAAATAGAATTCGATGGGCTGTTTCAAGCTCTTGTTCAATCATTTCATTAATTTTTGATTGATAGGGGTTGTCTGTATTATCTGAAAAAATGACTCCGCCAGTATCACAAATTCGGAATGTTTTGCCATTCCATGTTTGGTCATAATATCGTATGTCCCGTGTTACCCCTTCTTCCCTTGCTGTAATGGCTGTTTTTTTACCGAGCAATCGATTTATGAATGATGATTTCCCAACGTTTGGGCGACCGATAATGACGACTTTTTTCATTTATTTAATCTAACTAAATAAACGGTCATTGGCAAGATTCGAACTCAGTAAATTGTCGTTAATTTATTTGCTAAGATCATTTATAATACGATTATGACTCTTGAGCGTATTCATGAAAAAGTTTTGAAAGCTGATGTTTCAGGCGTTTCAATGGTAACGCCATTGCAACATGCGCTGAGATTATCAAAAAAAATAAATAATCATGTTTTTATGAAACGTGAAGACATGCAGTCTGTATTTTCTTTTAAGTGCCGTGGGGCTTATAATAAAATTCGTCAACTTTCGAATCATGAGAAATCAAGTGGTATTATTGCGGCTTCTGCCGGAAACCACGCTCAGGGGGTTGCCCTGTCTGCACAGCAACTCAATATTGATGCAACAATCGTCATGCCACAAACCACACCTCCGATTAAAGTAAATTCAGTACGAGAGTTAGGGGGCAATGTTGTACTTCATGGGGACTCGTATGACGATGCCTATCAATTTGCGCGTCAACTGTCGTGTGATAATGGGCTTATTTTCATTCACCCGTACGATGATGAGGACGTCATTGCAGGGCAAGGCACATTGGCTTTAGAAATTTTACAGCAATTAACAGAGCCCATCGATGCAATTTATGTTGCTGTTGGCGGTGGCGGGTTATTGGCCGGAGTTATTTCTGTTTTTAAAGTTTTAAGCCCAAAAACAAAAGTAATCGCTGTAGAGCCTGAAAACTCAAATTGTTTATCAGTGGCGTTAAAAATGAATGAGCGTGTCCAATTGGATTCCGTGGGTATTTTTGCAGATGGGGTGGCTGTAAAACAAATTGGTGAGCTGACTTTTCCAATCATACAGCCGTATGTTGATGAATCTATTTGTGTTTCTATTGATGAAATCTGTTCAGCCATTAAGGATATTTATGAAGAAACTCGTTCAATTGTTGAGCCTGCAGGGGCTTTATCCTTGGCTGGTTTAAAAAAACATGCATCAGCAAATGATTTAGAAAATAAAAATTTGGTAACTATTAATTGTGGTGCGAACATGAATTTTGATCGGTTAAGACATGTTGCAGAGCGTACAGAAATTGGTGAGCAAAAGGAATCATTGTTGGCGGTTAAAATCCCTGAGCAACCCGGTGCTTTGCTTCAATTTTGCAAACTTATTGGTCACAGAACCATTACGGAGTTTAATTATCGATATAAATCGAATATGAGCGCGAATATTTTTGTTGGTATTGAACGAGGCGATGATTTTGATCAATTGCTGACGAATCTATCAAAGGCGAATTATATAACTTCAGACCTATCTAATGATGAGTGTGCTAAAATTCACGTTCGACATATGATTGGGGGAATTCCTGATCCAATATTAAAAAATGAACAAATATATCGGTTTCAATTCCCAGAACGTCCAGGCGCTCTGTTTGAATTTTTAAAGGGATTGAAAAGTATTTGGAATATTACGTTATTTCATTATCGAAATCATGGGGCTGCGTATGGCCGTGTTTTGGTTGGTTTGGATATTCCTCCATCTGATCAGTTGGAATTTCAAGATTTTATATCAAAACTCAAATTTAATTCATATAATGAAACGTTTAATACATCTGTTACTACATTTTTAACTTCAGATTAACCATCTAATATTGGCATACATTAATCCAAATTTTTGTAGCCGACTAAAAAACCTCACCCATAAAATTTAGTGTAACTTTAAATATTATATGTAGTTATTGTATATAGTAAAAATTTTCTTTTTACATTGGTCCCTGAAATTCCTGCAACCCTTATGATTAGCAACGCATCTAGCTATCCTTTTCCCATAAGAAAAATGGGGATTTAGTGGCTCGGTAGAATTATCTTTGTCGTTCCTTTTCTGTTGCTATTTTAGCTTTAATATCACCATGATTTTCTAAATTACTTAATGCGTTTGTCGCATAATTTTGCACCACTCGATCAGCAGAGCGTAAAAGTCCGACTAACGCCTATATTTTTTACCTGTTCTTGTACATCCTCCTGAAGCATTTTCTCCTAGCGCTACAGATTGAAAAATCATTATAGGTCTCCTTTAGTTTTAGACTCATTTTTTATCATAATAATCGCCTTAAATCCAATCACTTGGGATTGTTATTTTATTGTTGATGGTGCCTATCTCATCATCTTGGAGTTACCGAATTCGTCATCCATGTGTGTATGGATGATGATTTCTAATATCACTATTGCTTAACATTGTTTTTTACTCATCTTTTGATTCAAGATCGTATATCACAACCAAATAATTTCATTAATGATATTATTTGTCCAAGGATTAGTATACTTTTTATTTATTTCTTTGAAAAATAGGATAATATTTCACTTCAATTTATTATCCAATAAAACATTTTTATATCAGGGACATCTAGCCGTTCCTCTTACGGTATAGACGCCCTACCCCATATGCTTAGATAGAGCAATCGCATTGTTTAATATCACTATTATTTACTAAGCCTTTGTAGCACTATTGAATCAGCAGCTCGTCAAAGTCTCATTAACGGAGCTATTGCTTTGGGTATTGATACCTGATGCTAAGCTCAAGCAAATGTCGTTTTTTTGTAAATCTATCTGCCAAACAATTCTTTTTTTAGGGTTGATTCCTTTGATTCCCTTCTTGTAATATTACAAAATGTCTCTCAATATCCTATTTTTAGGAACCCCTGAATTTTCGGTGCCGACATTAGAAATGTTAATGAAAGACTTTCCTCATGCTGACATATCTGTTTTTACCATGCCGGATAAAATTCGCGGCCGTGGTTCTAAATTATCTCCTTCACCAGTAAAGTCTTTGGCATTATCTCATAAATTATCTGTATTTGATGCTCACACAAAAAGCGATTTAACAGATAAGATACACCAAATATCCCCAGATTTGATTATTGTGGTTGCCTTTGGAATGATTATTGAAAAAGAGATTACGGATCAATACTTTTGCATTAATATTCACTCTTCCTTGTTACCAAAGTATCGAGGCGCATCCCCCATTCATACAGCATTACTAAATGGCGATGATGAGACGGGTGTTACATTGATTAAAATGAATGAAAAAATGGACGAAGGTGATGTTCTTTCACAAGTTAAGTTACCCATTTCAAGTGATGATAACTTGGGTTCATTAACCCAAAAGCTATCGCATCTGGGTGCAGATACGCTTAAATCATTTATTTCCAATAATTTTTTATCGAATCGTATCACCCTAACCCCCCAAGATGAAACAATGGCCACGTATACAAAAAAAATAGATAAGGCTGATTTATTAATTACAAGTATGGATAGCGGAGTTAATTTACATAATAAAATACGTGCATATTCTCCCAAACCCGGGGCGTATGTTGTTCATAATAATCGACGAGTAAAGCTTTTATCTTCTCAAATAAAGAATGATCAACTGACTTTATTAAAAGTACAGCCTGAAGGAAAGCCAGCCATGAGTTACACTGATTTTTTATTGGGATCTCCTGAGGGAATCAATATATGATCACAAAGCGAATTATTCCATGTTTGGATATCGATCAAGGCCGAGTTGTTAAAGGGGTTAATTTTGTTGGGATTAAGGATGCAGGCGATCCAGTAGAGTTGGCCAAAAAGTATGCGGATAATGGTGCTGATGAGTTGGTTTTTTTAGATATAACGGCATCTTCGGATAAACGAATGATATTAAAGGACATGGTTCAACGTGTTGCAAAAGAAATTTTCATTCCATTTACTGTTGGTGGGGGCATTGATTCTATCGACATGATCCAAGAAATGTTAAACTTAGGGGCTGACAAAATTTCACTAAATACGGCCGCCCTTCATAATCCACAATTGATACAAGACGCTTCAGAACATTTTGGATCTCAATGCATTGTGGTTGCTGTTGATATTAAACGACGAAGCTCAGCGCCTCATCCAATCTTTTCAAATCAACCAATGGTTGCGCCATTAAAAAGTAATGCGGACACCATCTGTGAAGTTTATTCACACGGTGGCCGAAAGAATTTGGGTTTGGATGCATTAAAGTGGATATCCTATTGTGAAACACTTGGTGCTGGTGAGATTCTGTTAACATCCATGGATCGGGATGGAACCAAGAATGGTTATGATACTGAAATGTTATCCAAAGTAAAAGATTTGGTATCTATTCCAGTCATTGCTTCGGGTGGTGCTGGATCCATTAATGACATTAAAAATGCATTGGATATCTGTGATGCTGCATTATTGGCTTCACTTCTTCATTATGGCACATTAACCATTGATGAAATTAAAACAGAGTTGAATGCTAAATCGATATTAATTCGATAACCCATTTAAATTTATTTTTTTAATTGTCTGGTTGAGTTCTCCCATGACAGCATTTTCAACTTGAACTTTTTTTTGATTGATTCTTCTCTGAATTAACTCTTTCTGATTAAAAATTTCTTTTTCTTGAAATTTTAATTGATTTAGAGTTTTTGTGTATTCTTTGGAGAATTCAGTGCTTTTTTTATTCGTTTCGCCAAATTGCTCTTCTTTTATTTGGTTGATTTTACGTTGCTTTTGTTTTTTTATTTCCACCATCTTTTTATCCAAAAGCCGATTTTGAATATTTTTAATTAATGGGTCCAGATTTGTCGTAACATTGACAGATAAATCATCGACTTTACCATTTAAAGAAATTTCTAATGAAATATCTTGATTGTTTAAATATGGAATAAAGCTTGTAAGAAAATGCGGCGTTGTTTTTTTGCTGATTACTCGATAATTCGGCTTTTTTATTATGGCTGTTGTGATTATATTTGATGATGTGGATAGGGTTCCGGAAATATCTAAATCCGTTGTTTTATTGCTTAGGAAATTAACAACAATATCCTCTGTTTCGTATAATTTTGTTTGATTTAAATGAATATTTCTTGCCCTTACGTTTACTTCATAATCATGATTATTTGGTGAACTAAGGTTGACTATTAATTTATCAAATTTATTTTGATTAAATAACTTTAAATAAAGTTTTAAATCGACTTGATTATGTTTGCTGGTTGTTAAGTTTAATCCCTTGAAATAATGATCATCATTAAACGTGTTGATTTCGATTTTTCTAATTAAGAACATGGGGAGATTATTTTTTCTAAAATTATAAGTAATTCCTGAAAATTTGGTGGCTGTTTTCTTTGATTGCCCTTGTCTAAATTTAGTTAATAAATGACTGAGAATATTTTTTACTGTTTGAGAAAGCTCATTGGCCGATGGGGATGCATTATTAGTAATAACTTGAAATGAGAATGATTCATCTATTCTTTTATTTAAGTTATTATTGATTTCCTTAATTTTTAGATCAGATTGTTGATAAATGTTTTCGATATCATTAATTTCCTTTGTTATCGATTCATAATCTTGGGTAATAGATTTCATTGTTTTTTGTGTTTCGTTTAATTGATCAATATTTTGAATCGTATCTATATTGATGTTATTGATTCGGTAAAGTGTATTTGTTGTTTGTTTCAATACATTGTCTTTTTTTTCATTAATTAGTGATGTTGAGCTATTAATTATCGTTTCAAGATCATTAATTTCATTATTAAAATCAAATGTTGATTCAATTGTTGATTTTATTTCGCTGTCATTATAGATATCAAGTGACGTCTCTAAGTATTTTTTCAATGTTGAGGATATATTTGCATTTTTTGAATTTTCGACGATTATTTTTATGGGTTGTTCCCTTGAGTCCATTAATGTGGCTTTATTTGATGAGATGTTATTAATAATTAAAGACTTTTGAAGCAATGCGTTTGTTTCTATATCAATGAACAAATTTTCAGCGATAATCAAGTAGTTGTCTTGATATGGATTTGGAATTTTCAAATTAATGAGTTCAATTTTAATATTTGGAAAATAATTAATGTTTAATTTTTCCAAATGGACTTCTTTTTTCGTTGCTTTTTCTAGGCTCGAAATTATAAGTTTTCTTATGATGATATTATCCAATAAAATCCAGGTGGGTATTGAAATTAATGCAAGAAGTACGAAAACTTTTATTGTTTTTTTCATTTATTATTTCCTAAAAAATGTAATCCAGTTGGGAACCTTGAATACGTGAAAAATTTTGGATTGTTTTAATTTTGGGAGTAATTTTTGTCTGTATTGATTAATTGACATTTTATAAAAATAATAAACTGGAATGGATCCAATAATACAATAGATATAGCTACCTAGGTTCACGGTATTATTCCAATTCAAAAAGTTTAAAAGCGGGATATCGGCTAATTTTTCAAAGGTAGCGGTTAATGATTGATTGGATAAAATCATATTTCCAAGCAAGTGTATTTCGTAATAAATATGTGGGGTAATTAATTTTAATAAGGGTGTTATAAATAAAAATACAAATAAATTCCCATTGAATGAAATCAGTAGTATCAATAATGTTAAATGTATTAAAGGGGTGAAAGGTATTAATGCAAATGACAAAGCCAATGTTAAGCTAAACGAAATATTTTCAACGGACTCATTTGAATTCAGAAATGCTAGAAATTTCTTGATCAATAAGAAAATAGAAAACATAGTATTAATGATATTCTTAACTAAATTTGTTGTAAAGACTACTTATTCAATAAACCCATACTTATATATGCGAATGTAATGATATAGGATTTTTAGAATTGCTTTTGAATCGTGCAGACGACATTTAATATGAAAGTTATTGATGCTATTTTTTTCTATTGATACTTTTAACCGTTGTATTTGATTTGCCACATTATTGGTGAGTTCAAAAACAGCTTCACGAACTGAAAATGATGTGTAGGCCCCCACTTCACCAAGACTCATGGCGGCGACTCTTCTGACTTCAAAATCATTATCATATAAAACCAAATCTTTTAATGCTTGAATTGGTTTTTCCCAATACCCTTCCAGCTGTGTACGTATGGCTCTGATGGCTTCTAACTTCTCTTCCTTATCACCTCGACTCAATATGTCCAGAAGTGGGAAAAATATTTTCTTTTTCTTTTTCCAAGCCAATCCGATTTCATAAAGCGCATGTATGGCATCAATGGTGACATCATGGTCTGTAATTGTGTGTGTTACTTTATTAATTTCATCGATTATTTTATTGCAAGTATTTTCTCTTACATGTCCAATTTTACCCATTTCTTGAATTGCAGCCCTGCATATTGTTGGCTCCATGTGATCATCAATAATATGGATGAGTGCATCAACGGTCGACTCACTTAATTGAGGAATCTTTGCGCCAATTTTACCAATTAAATGGATGATTTTTTCAACTTTCTTTTCATCATTACTCTTTAATGTTTGATTAAAATAATCATCAAAAGACCCATTAAATTCTTCAACGGCTTCATTACTGTTGACTTTGGATACAAATGCGCTTAATTCATCAATGTTTTGATTGTTGTTATTATCAATGAATGCTTCCAATGTGTTTATATAGTAATCGCCAATTAACGTTTGATTAAATGAATTCTGCCTGGATTGGCTTTTCTTTTGTACCATCTATTCCCCCCTGTTATAATGTACCCATATTTTATTTTTTTTAAACAAGTTTTTATGCAGATTAATTCAGTTATTTTTATTGGTATGGCGGGAGTTGGAAAAAGCTCTATTGGAAAAGATGTTGCGGATCATTTTAAGTTGCCATTTATTGATACAGATAAACAGATTTCAGGAGATCGTCATCTGCCATTAAATAAAATTATCGATCAAATTGGAATCCAGAAATTTAATGAATTGGAAGCAACCTACGTTGAAAAGTCATTAAATAAAATGGCCATTGTTTCCCCCGGTGGGAGCTTTATTTATTCTACAGATTGCATTAATAAAATTCGAAATGATGTGATTTTTATTTATTTATTTGATGAACCGAAAAATATTAAGTCTCGAATTCCAAATATTGAAACGCGTGGTATCGTTGGATTACAAGAAAAAACATTTGAAGAACTATGTTTTGAGCGGCATCATTTATATAAAAATGTGGCCAATGTTCAATTTAATATTAATCATTATGGGTTTGATCAAGTCACCAACCAAATCATTCAATTTTTGGATCAATTTATCAATACCCCTTTTAAACCATGAGGGCTTGCCCCATTTATTTTTACTTGAATAAAATCCCCAATGTTTCTTTTATCCGGAGCAGGCACATACGTTAATACATTGGCATCATTTCTTCCAACCAATTGATCTTTTTCAATTCGTTCAATTAGAATTTGTTGATCTTTTCCTACCCATCGTTCATTGCGCTTTTTCGAATGTTTTTTTTGCATATCAACCAATGCCATAATTCGTTGTTTTTTTTCTTCAGCCGAGACATCATCAAGAAATTTTAACGCGGCTCTTGTGTTGGGACGTTCAGAATATTTAAAAATATAGGCATGATCAAACACCACTTCTTCACAAACTTTTTTGGTATCTAAAAACTCGTCATGAGTTTCAGTTGGAAAACCAACAATAATATCGGTTGATAAGGCAACATTTGGGATTTCCTTTCTCATTTCTTGAATTAATTGAAGGAACTCATCTTGGGTATAGGTTCGGTTCATTTTTTTAAGAACACGGTCATTTCCTGCTTGAAGAGGCACATGAAGCTGTTTGCAAATATTTTTTCGTTCATTGATGAGTTTTAATAAGTCCAATGGAAAGTCTTTCGGATGGGGGGATGTGAAGCGGATTCGTTCTATGCTGGTCTTTGAGCTCACAGCATCGAGCAAATCAGCAAATGAATCATTGCCATATCGATAAGAATTCACGTTTTGTCCGAGAAGGGTGACCTGTTTGAACCCTTCATCCGTTAGCTGATTAACTTCATCAATGATTGACTGAATCGACCGGCTGCGCTCTCGACCTCTCGTATACGGGACAACACAAAATGTGCAGAAATTATTGCAGCCTCTCATGATTGCAAGCCATGCATTTGCACCTTCTATTCGACGTGCTGGAATTTGATCATATGTTTCAAATTCAGATAATGTCACATCAAAAGGTTTACTCGATTGCGCTGTATCCAATGCATCATCAATTAAATTAGGTAGTGCACGATAACTATCCGGCCCTGCAATTAAGTCAATTTTTAATCGCTTATTGTCAAGTAAATCCGTTTTGAAATTGGTTGCCATGCATCCCAATATACCCACCAGCATATGTTGATTTAGCTGTTTGAGTTCATGAACCCTATTTAATATTTTATTATTCGCATTCTCACGAACCGAACACGTGTTAAGTAACGTGATATTTGCTGAGATGATATCCATCGTTAAGGTGTAATTTGATTCGGTTAGAATACTTTTTACAAGTTCCGAATCATAGCTGTTCATTTGACACCCATAGGTTTCAATATAAACGGTTCCTTTATTCATTTATTTGTCCAATCATGTCATTATTTATAACATCATCTAAGTAAACATTCATTAATTTATTTTTTAGATTTACGTCTGATTTTACTTTCACTTTGATAAAATGTTCGGTTGACCCTACCCAGTACTCCCCTTTTTTTTGTTCAAATAAAACTGGCACATTTTTATATTTAAAAGAGTTCAGATATGTTTGCCATTTTTGATTATGCAAAAATCTTAATTGCTCGCTTCTATTTTTAATGACATGTTTACTCACTTGGTGATCGAATTTTCTAGAATGTGCCATGGTGCGCTCTGAATAACTAAATACATGGAAGTAATCAATTGGTGCATGATGAAGAAATTCTTTTGTTTTGTTAAATAGGTCATCCGATTCACCTGGAAATCCAACAATGACATCTGTTCCAATGCAAATATTAGGAACATTTGTTTTTACTTGATTGATGTAATCTGAATATTCATCAAGGTCGTATTTTCTACGCATTTTATTGAGGATTTCATCGGTTGCACTTTGTATGGGTAAGTGCAAATAACGACAGAAGTTTGGGTATTTTTCCCATAATGTGATGAGTTTATGATCAATGGTTGTGGGTTCAATGGATGAAATTCGAATTCGAGTTAATGAATTTAATTTAAGCAAGGATTCCAATAGTTCATAAAAGTTATGTCCGCTCTCGTGGTATGTGCCTAAATTGATTCCAGTTAGTACCAATTCTTTTACGCCCAACTTAATAAGTGCCGTGGCATCATTAATGATTTCATTAAATTCCCGACTTCTGGCCCCTCCCCTAGCGAAAGGAATGATGCAAAATGAACAGTAAAAATCACACCCATCTTGAATCTTCAAATTAACACGGGTGTGTCTTGGATCAAAACTTGAATACCCTTGTTGAAATGTTTTTTTTTCAATTGGTGGTACATGCAGACCAGTTTTATTCGATAAAATAATCTGCGCGGTGTTTTGTTTCTCTTCATTTCCAATGACCCACTCAACATTTTCAAGCTTTAAAAGTTCATGCTTTTTGATTTGAGACTGGCAACCAATTAACGCTATTTTTGTATGTTTGCATTCTTTATTAATTTTTCTTATGAGACGTTGTGTATCTTTATCACCATTTTCTGTTACTGTGCAGGTGTTTACGATAACAACATCAGGAGTCTCATTTAACGCCACCTCTTTTACACCTTTTTCAGAGAATGCATTGATTAAGCTAGCTGTTTCAGCGTGATTTAAACGACAGCCTTGAGATATTAATGTTACAGTTTGTTGTTTATTGCTCATTTTAACCTGGAATCAGATTATATCATTCGTTTTTTTGATTGGCCATCACGGTTTTTTTTCGACTCAAAATAAATGTTTAAATACCGTTTAAACTGGGTATAGATAAGTACTCTCTCAGTAATAGTTTCATGAATATAAAAAAAATTATTGTCATTCTACTTTGTTGTGTATTTCAAATAATGGGTATGGAAAATACATCCATTATTCAAATTACGTTGTCTGATTTAAACGCCGGTTATTTGCAGGGTGTTTTTTCAGCCAAAGTATCCATTATCGACAATGCGTCGAATCAGACGTATTGGAGTGAAAATCAAAGCATATATTTTAATGATGGGTTTACTGAGCTTAAACTTGGTCCTGTCGATAATTTTCATCACATTGAAAGACCGCGTGTTGTGTTGGAAATCGATGGAAGTACCCTTACATTTCCGATTTACCCGACTCTTTTTTCTCTTCATAGTCAAACCGCTGAGCAATTGTCAGATTCCAATGCCTTATATATTCATGAAGGAAATGTTGGAGTGGGTACAACAACCCCATCTGAGAAATTAAGTATTAATGGGAACATACAATTTTTGAATAATTTTTCGATTAAATTTAGCAATGGTGAATTACTAAATGGAGATCAACTTTTATCAATAAATAATCAATTGCAGAGTTTCTCTGATTTTCCAAATCGAATGAGTGGATTAAATGATCAAATGAGTGGATTAAATGATCAAATGAGTGGATTAAACGACGAAATCTCAAGCATATTAACATCCATTAATATACTTGAAACAGCATCTGGGGCAAACTCAATTCAAGCCAACTCGAGTTTTAATAATGCCATTTTAAAAATTGATTCAAATGGTAGCATATCTCCGTATAATGATTTTTATATTTCTGATTCAAATCATTATTTACTAAGAAGTCAGAACCAAGGCTTGCATCCAACAAAAATTGGGTCTGATTTTATTGTTGATCAGAATGAACTTTCTTTAAATGCGCTGACGTCTGTTTCATTGGCTAACACGTCATTGACCCCACCCAATCATCAAAATGGTGTGATTCAGTATTCGAGTGGAAATTATTATATCTACCGAAATGGTCAGTGGCAGTTAATTTCATCGCCAGATCTTGATAAAATGAATGTGTATCAGCTTAAAACAGTGCTGTTAAATTCTTTAACGACCACAAATTATGATGGGGCCATTGCCTTTGATGGGACGGATTATTATATCTGGAAAAATGCCTGGGAAAAACTCAACAATTTAAATTTCTCGGGTATCGGCACATCGTCTTCTGCGACAAATTTTGTGGTGCTTGATCAGAATGGCGCCCCATTTAAAACCTCGTTAAATACCAATGGCGGCTTATTGCTTGATGGAAATGGATTGAAAATCAATGATCAATTACTTATGGATAATCGGTTGGTTTTTTGGAAAGATCATCAATTTCAATCTGTAAGTATTTCTGATACCTTGAGTTTTGAAGATGGGGCATTGGGTCTCGCTGCGCCTTTTTCTGTATCTTCAAATGCTTGGGTTGGCATTGGTGTTGATCCAACGGCAACATTGGATGTGAATGGAGTTATTCGCTTGCGCACTCACTCTCCTCCTTCACTATCCAATGTTTCGGCTGGAAGTCTTATTTTTGATGGCACTGATTTTAAAGGTTGGGATGGCAGTGAATGGAAAGTATTGTCGAGCTCTGCTGTTGTAAGTAGTAGCGATGAATGGAGTTACAATAATATTCATTTGGTGGCCAACCCCAATGGGTATGTCGGAATAAAAGTAAATAACCCTCAAGCAACATTGGATGTTAGCGGAAATATTCGCATTCGAGATATTTCAACAAATCAATCATTGAACTCTTTTATTGTTACAGATGCCAATGGTGATCTGCACTCTCGAAGTTTGCAAATTAGTGATTTACTAACTGATTCATCCGATATACGCCTTAATGGTAATACCTTGGAAATCTCAAGCATGAACGCCTCATCCAATGATATGATGGCCTATGTTAACAATAATTGGCAGCCCATTTCACTTACTACTGACCCGACCTTAACACTAACCAATCATCGGCTTGCCTTGGCCACAGCTAACGTGACCAAGGATCAATTTTTGGTATTTAATGGCACAGAATGGGATTATCAATTGCTTACTGACCAAAGCTCCCCAATTATTCTTGAAAATAGCGTGTTAAAATTAGCCACTCAAAATGCAACCATCGGTCAACAACTCACATGGAATGGGATTTCTTGGGTGCCCTCCCAGAATGAAACCGTTTCGTATAGTGCTGGCAATGGCATACAATTGAATGGGACAGCCTTTGAATTGGCCCATAACTTGGATTGGTCAAACAATGCATTGACGATCGGCGCATCGAGTTCAGCACAATTAAATGTAAATCGTTTATCAAGCTCGTTAACATCACCCATCAAAGTGGTTGGCTCGAGTAATGAGACATTATTGGACATTGATTCATCTGGGAGAATCAGTATTGGCTTAAATGGCGCACATAATGGCTACTCCATTGCCAGTGAAGGATTTAATTTCTTTCGGCATTCATTGACCCATAAACAGGCGGCTATCGGGACAACCAATATCGGAACGGCTGAATTTGGACCGACGTTATTGGTTCATAGTGTAAGCTATGAAAACCCTGCACCAACACGCTCAATTATTGAAGTTTTATCTATTGATGGCTCGCCCCGGCTTGAGATTCAAGAAGGGGGGCAGGTTGGAATTTCAACCGGGCAGCCAAAGGCCACATTGGATATCAATGGGTATGCACGCTTAAAAAAATACGCGTCAGAACCGATTGCTTGTGACTTGGATCATGATGGATCGATTGCGCTGAATAGCCAATACAAATTGTGTGTTTGTAATGGATCTTCCTGGGTTGAAACAAATGATGGGACGAGTGCTTGTAATTGGTAAAATTAGTTTTTATATTCACCTTTTTTACACCAAAACTTGTTTTTAACATTTTTTTGATTTTGAAATAGTCTTTTTATAAGGTGGCAATTGTCCACTTTATATTCACCCCCTTCTTTTGTATTAAATATTGCAATATGAAGTCGGGAATTATTAGATAATAAACTTGATCGATAAAGTGTTTCTGAATGACTCTTTATATTTGAGCATGATGTTAAAAACAATAATCCAGGGATAAAAATTAAAGTATTTGAATGTATTATTCCCACTCAATAGTGGCGGGCGGTTTCGAGGAAATATCATAGACCACGCGGTTAATGCCATTAACTTCGTTAATGATACGACTCGACATTGTTTCAAGCACGTCATATGGAATTTGAGCCCATTTTGCGGTCATGGCATCATCAGATGTCACACAACGAATGGCACAGGTATTTTGATAGGTGCGTTGATCCCCCATGACCCCAACAGACTTTACTGGCAATAGTACTGCAAAGGCTTGCCATATGCTTCTGTATAAACCCGCCGCTTTAATTTCTTCCATAACAATAGCATCCGCTTTTTGTAAAATTTCTGCGCGTTCTTGAGTAGGCTCCCCTAATATTCGAATCGCTAATCCGGGCCCTGGGAATGGGTGCCGGTGGACAATGTCTTCAGACAAACCTAATGATACCCCCACTTGTCGAACTTCATCTTTAAATAGCATTTTTAATGGTTCAATAATTTTGAAGTCCATGTCCTCAGGTAAACCACCCACATTGTGATGAGTTTTAATGGTTTGTGCTGTTGCTGCAACCCCAAATTTGGCCGATTCTATAACATCTGGATACAACGTGCCTTGAGCTAAATATGGGATGTCTTTATTTAGTTTTTCAACTTCTCTTTCAAAGACTCGAATAAATTCATTTCCAATAATTTTTCGTTTTTTTTCAGGTTCAGATACACCATTTAATTTTGAGAAGAAATCATCTTGGGCGTTCACGTAAATTAAATTGATATTAAACTGTTTTTCAAAAACCTCTTTTATACGTTCACCTTCATTGATTCTCATATAGCCTGTGTCAATAAACATGCAAGTTAACTGATCGCCAATGGCTTTGTGCAATAAAGCGGCAACAACGGACGAATCAACGCCACCCGATAGGGCACACAATACGTGTTGTGATCCAATTTGCTCTCTGATTCGGTCGATTGAATGCTTTACAAATACCTCGCTCGTCCAATTTTGTTCTGTTTTACAAATATGAATCACAAAGTTTTCAATAATGTTTTTACCGTAATCCGTATGCGATACTTCTGGGTGAAACTGTATTCCAAAAATTTGTTTTTCTTCGTTTTCAAATGATGCCACTTGACATGTGGTTGTACTTGCAATAGAACGAAAACCATTTGGAACATCCTTCACACTATCGCTATGAGACATCCAAATGTTTATGTTTTTGGGCACATCATTAAATAATCGGGATTTTTCATTAATATCTAAAGCAGATGCCCCGTACTCACGAGTTGAGGAGCTGGCAACATTTCCACCTAACCTTGTGGCAATGAGTTGCATGCCATAGCAAATACCCAATATTGGCACGCCTAAATCAAAAATATTCGAGTCTATGGTGGGTGCGTCATCATCGGAAACGGAGGATGGGCCACCGGACAAAATAATGCCGTTGGTATTCTTTTTTTTAATTTCATCAGCCGTTAATGTGTGAGGAACTACCTCAGAATAAACATTTAGTTCCCTGATACGCCTCGCAATTAATTCTGTATATTGGGAGCCGTAATCAAGAATTAAAATCATTTATTTGTACATTCCTAAACTTTGAACTTTTTGATAAACCTTACCTTCTGTTAATAATGAAGGAGCAACAATTACTTCAATTTTTTGATGCAAATCAGAAATTTGTTCTGCACCCACCGTTGCCATGCATGTGCTGATGGCACCGGCTAGGTTTTGAGAGCCGTCATCAGATTTTGATGGGCCCAATAAAATTTCTTCTAAACTTGCAACCGTACCAACTTCAACCCTTGCACCTCTTGGAAGAACCGCATTTGGTGTTGCCATCCCCCAATGAAACCCGTTCCCAGGCGCCTCTTTTGCTCTTGCCAAGGGAGATCCAATCATGACGGCATCAGCGCCACAAGCGAGTGCTTTGCAAATATCTCCAGAGTTTACGATCCCTCCATCTGCGATGATGTTCACATAATTGCCCGTTTCATTGTAGTAATCATCTCTTGCTTGAGCGGCATCAGCAATTGAGGTTGCCATCGGTACACCAACACCTAAAACACCTCGTGTCGTGCACGCTGCACCTGGGCCAATGCCTACAAAAATGGCTTCCACACCGGTTGATAACAAGGTGGACGTCACATCGTAGGTTGCTGAGTTGCCGACCCAAACTGGGACATCCATTGATTTACAAAATGCGTCTAAATCCAAGGACTCTACCCCATTTGCACTTTTATGTTGTGTAGAAACAACGGTTGATTGAATTAAAAAAGCGTCCACGTTTTCTTCACTTGCAATTTGACCATACCTTTTTGCATTTATGGGTGTTGAAGACACCACTACGGGGGCACCCGAGTCTTTAATTTCACGAATTCGTTGTCTGATTAATTCTTCCTTAACGGGTTGGTCTTTGTAAATTTTTTGCATTAAATCAACATAATCTGCTTTTGATACTTCGGATATCTTTTTAAGTATTTCATCAGCATCTTCATAGCGGGTTTGAACACCATCTAAATTTAAAACACCAAGTGCTCCCAAATTCCCTAATATCGATGCTGTTTTAGGGCTTACAACAGAGTCCATGGCGGATCCAATAATGGGGATGTTTAATTTAAGTTCCCCAATTTTTGTTGAGATATCAACGATGTCTGGATCCAATGTATAAGATGAAGGCACCAGCGCAATTTCATTTAACCCATAAGATCGTTTAAAATGAATTGATTCTTTAGTACTCATATAGCCTCCAATTAAGTTTGTTTGATGTTACCATCGTTTTTTAAAGATATCAAATAAATTCATTGTTTTTTTTTGATTTCTTATTTTAGTGCATGGGCCCCATTATATGCATTAAATACATGGAGAAAACGGGGGCTGTTTTTTTCAATTTCTTTTACTTCCCCACTTCTAAATAATTTGATGGGGGTTGTGTCAATTGCGACCATTTCATCATTATAAAAAATAAACCGTTGAATAATCCCCTCCGTTGTATTTTCGGACCAATGTTGGTCAAATATATAGTTGCCAAGCCCATAGGATACGTGTTTCCCATGAATGAGTTCATGAGTTTGTACCCAATGCGCTTGATCTCCTAGAATTAAATCGGCTCCAGACTCGATCATTTTTTTGGCCCATTGTCGTTCCTTTGTTCTTGGAAAATGCGTGTATTCTATTCCCCAGTTAACCATAACTACCAGGATATCTACTTTATTACTGCAATTTTTAATGGCGTTGATGGCATCATTGTCCAGCCACGCTATGCCCGGAGATTTTTCGGTTGGTTTTCCAATAGATCCTGGAACATTGTTAAACGCAAGAAACCCAAACATTGAATTTTTTCTTGTTATTTTTTTACAGGCATATGCGGAATACTTTGTTCGTCCGGCCCCTATTGTTTCGATGTTTAATTTTTTTAATGTATGTATTGTTTCAAGTAATCCATTCGTTTTTGCATCGCCCATGTGATTTCCGGCCAAAGATACCAGATGGATGTTTGCATTTGCCATGGCTTTTGCATACTCTGATTTTCCAATAAGCACCCAAGACGATTTTGGGTATTTGAAATCAGATATCAAGGGGGATTTAAAATTCAGAATATTAATCCCAGATTTTGTAAAAAGATGCCGGGTATCTTTCCAGGGATAATCAATATCATTATGGCGTTGGATCACTTTATGAACCCCCCGTGCCAATACAACTGTTCCCCCGGCGGTTAATTCAGTTTTTTTTGATAGTAGATCTTGATAGCCATCCTTATTTTTTGTGAATGTTTTGACTTGAATTGCTCCTTCCTTTGTATCAAAAAATGACTGCCCATTAATGGGCAGGTACTGAAGTTGTGGGACTTTTGAATACCATGGCAATAAAATAACGTCGTCATCGGTTAACATATTAATATTTTGGATAATTTTAATATGAGGAAACTTAAATTTCAGTTTAAAGAAATGGTCGTTTAATGTAACAACATTTTGATGATTAAAATCAATAATCTTCGACGTTTTATTTTTAAAAGGAACATACGTAACCGTGTTGATCTGCAAAATAAAAAATGCTAGCACTGTTATGAGCAAGCACAATCCCCATATTTTTTTCATAGATCAATTTTATCATTCCTACAACAAAATATAAAACCCGACCTTATTTTACTTTATTTAACTAATTTACAATTAACACATCTTAAATCGGCGATACGTCAATTTTCGACGATTGATTTTAGTGATTCCGCCAACCTTCTTGAAACATTGGGCCGGCATGGCTATATTATATTGACAACAGATACTAAGGGCGTCTATGAAATTGCTGTTCCTCATTCCTTTTCACTTGAGTCTTTGACTATTCAACGAATTGCAACAATTTCATCAACTCAAACAAATGCATACGCTCCATTAAGACGTCCAAGTTCCATTGAATTAACTGAAGATGAGTGCCTTCCTATACCGAAAGACGATGCCGATAAGTTTTGGGAGATCCAAACTATTGCATCGGCATTACGTCATCATCCATCCATCAATGATGACCTTAACAAGCTAGTTCCTTTATAGTTTTAATCAATTTAAAATGGTATTCAAAATCATGGACTTACGTCCTTTTAATCGATACTAAATAATATTACATGGTTTAACGATTGCTGAACTTGCATTTGCATTTGGTTTGGATTAAATTTTCTTAACACTAACAACCAACGAATGATTTGGAATAAATCTGTATAAATCAATGATGTCCTCATCATAATGATAGACGCACCCCATGGATGTTGGTTGGCCAATATTAAACGGTTCATTGGTTCCATGAAATGCTTTGTTTGTTTTAACAAACTTTTGAATATCTGGCCGATATTTTTCAAGGTAAATTAAACGTGCCCCATAAATCGGTGCTAAATCTCGCGCCATGCGTTGCCCCAGTCGCCAAACGGCTTCTTTCATTTCTCGATTTCCTTTATATCGTGTTTTAGAACCTGTTGAGACTTTAAATGAATCAATTAATGTTTTTTTATAGAACAAATAGTTGGTTTGTGTATCAATTTCAACCACAAACATGTAATCAGTGGGTGTTAGTTCGCTTGGTATTTGGTTAAACACATGCTCAAACCCATGGCTAACAAATGATAGAAGAAAAATACAAAGGCTAATTCCAAATAACTTCATGGTCAGAAAAGGTAAAAATACGTAGGATGAATTGACTTAATGACACATCATTTTTAATATCGAATATGAGTTGGCCAATAACCTTGTAATTTGTCTGATCCATCACCTTCCAAGACTTTGGTAATATGAACTCCTCATTGATTTCAATCATGGTCTGTGCCTCATAATTTAATTTTAAGACCTCAGGATTCATGTAGCTTGTAATTTCGCATAGTATTTTTAATGTTCTTAATTCGCCAGATTGTTCAATCATGGGCTTAAAAACAAATTGAGTTTCATCTATAACCGTTTCCTTTTGACTTAGAATTATTTTTTTATGGATCGGCCTTTCGGCTGATTCATATCCATTCATCACAAAAAATAAGATGCAAACCCCAAATGCTATAATTAAGGTCAGAAATTGTCGTTTAGCCATTTAATAGAACACCCCATGCTTGGTTTGACGACTGGCACCATGTTGTTATTGTCTTGATTTAGTTGATGGAGTGCGTCCAATAAAAATGTTTGCTGCACCGCCGTTTCATTTTTCCAATCATCATCATAGGCCCCTCGATAACCAATGGTCATGTCATTATTTAGTACGTATAGATCGGGGGTGCATTGGGCATGGTATTGTTTGGCCACTTGCTGATCTTCATCTACCAGATACTCAAATGGTAGATTCAATTTTGTTTTTAATTCAATCATTTTTTCAAACGAATCTTCTGGATAATCTGGATGTATGTTTGGATTAATCGCTAGGATTTCAAAGCCATATGTCCGTATTTTATTGGTATCACGAATTATCCGATCCCAAAGCGCTTTGGCATACGGACAATGATTGCATGTGAATAAAACAACCATCCCCTTATTTCCTTTTAATAATTCCTGAGAAGATATAACATCACCTGTGGTAGATTTTAAACTAAAATGAGGATATGGGTTCTGATAATTAGGGGGAATCGATTCAACTAAAGTCATTACTTTTTTAAGATTGAAAGAATTTCTTCAATGGATGTCAACTTTTCGCGGGGCTTGCCAACTTTTTCACCTTGAGAAACTTCATATTCATCAATAATTTTCCAATCCGCATAAGAAAGATACTGGATATTTTGTTCGGATAAAATCAATTCAATATCTTTGGGATCTTCAATGGATGTATTTTGTAACTGAGCCAAACATGTCGTTATGGTTTCAATACTATCGGATCGATTGGTTCCGATGACACCGGACGGGCCACGTTTAATCCAGCCTGTTACAAAAACATTATCAATGATTGAACCATCCATCCGTATGACTTGCCCTTTATCGTTTGGAATGGTTCCAGATCGATCATCAAACGGAAGTCCCTTAAAGGGAACGCCCCGATAACCAATGCTACGTAGTAGTAAATCGCAATCAATATCAAATGTTTCCCCTGTTGGCCGTGCTTTTTGCGTGCCAGCACTTCCTTCGAGTCGATTTTTCTCAAATCTTACCTTTTTTATTCCCCCATTTTCTTCAATGATCTCAACAGGGCTTGAATAAAATAAAATGTGAATTGTTTTCTTATTCTTCATGTTTTCATTGGCTTTTAAGCTTTTTAATTCCTCAATATTTTTTCTGGCCTTTGATGATTGCTCGAGCTCTTCGTTATCTTCCTTGGATAACTGAAGTTCATCATGAATTTTTAAATTTACCCCTTCGATGTGCCCCAACTCCTTAAGTTCCAATACCGTGAATGCGGACTGAGCTGGGCCTCTTCGACCAATCATGTAGATATCTGTAATTCGACTATCCTTAAGATGATTGATCGCATTTTGCGTAATGTCTGTTTTTTGTAATTCAGAAATGGGTTTCGCTAAAATGCGGGTGACATCAACGGCCACATTGCCTTGGCCAATAATAATGGCTGAGGTTCCGTCTAAATTGAAGGTTTTGGATTGGTAACTCGGCTGCCCATTATACCATGCTACAAACTCTGTCGCTGTATGCGAGCCGTCTGTATCTTCCCCCGGAATATTCATTTTCCGATCTGTCTCTGCACCAACGGCAACGACCACCGAATTGTAATGCTTTTTTAAATGTTCAAATGTTATGTCTTTTCCAATCTCTACATTTCCAAAAAAGCGAAAAGATTCATGTTGTGCAATTTTCTCATAGGATTTGGCAACGGTTTTCATTTGTTGATGATCGGGTGCCACACCACCACGCAATAAACCAAATGGGGTTGGAAGTTTTTCAAACATGTCAACTTGAATAGTTAACTCCGATTTAAAGAGTGCCTGTGCTGCATAAAATGCACTTGGACCACTACCAATGATTGCTACTTTGTATGACATTATTTTTACCTCGTTAAATTTTTAAGTTCATTTTTATCCAATAAACCAACTGTTTTATTCATTAATTGACGTTTGGTATTGATGATAAAATGGGTTGGCACGGCAAGTATATCATCAAATAGTAAGGCAACATCTTTGGTTGTTGAAAATGTCGGAAATAATAATTCATTCTCTTTCTTAAATTCCACCAATGCCTTTGGGTCCTTATCAACACTAATGCCAAGAATTAATACGTTACGGTTATTTTGAACATACTCGTTAAAAATCAAGTTTTCTCGTCGGCATGAGGGGCACCATGTCGCCCAAAAACTAACAATCACATGATCATACCTATTTAAATCAAAAACCTGGCCAGAGGCTTGATTGATGGCTTTATTTAATGACGTCAAGTCAATGGATTGACTCATGGGTTGATTATTAGATGGTGGGGCTGCTTCGACGACTTTATTTTTAAATGGAATATTATAGATGTTTAAACTAATTATAAATGCGATAGCAAAACCAATAATAATTTTTTTATTTGTCATATTTAAACCTTAATATATAAGTCTTGGCCCTTTCTTATTAAAGATATAAGAAATCACCCACTCGATCAATACCAACACTTTGGTACGATAGCCAATGAGGTACAGAAGATGAATCAAGCTCCATGCCAACCAAGCAATCATGCCAGTTAGCTTAAATGGCCCCGTTTGTGCAATGGCTTTGGATTTACCAATGGTTGCCATAATTCCCTTATCAAAGTATACAAAATCTGGCCGTATTTTTTTATTTTTCCGTATTATTTTTGATACATATTTTCCTTGCTGGATGGCAACTGGGGCAATTCCTGGCAATGGGATTTCGTTGATTGAAAAATGAGCAGCATCTCCAATCACAAAAATATTGGGGTGTGATTTTATGGAACAGTCAGGTTTTACCAATACACGTCCTTGACGATCCAATTCTGTATTTAACGTTTTAAGCAGTGGGCTTGCTTCATTCCCCGCAGCCCAGATAATGGTATCTGCTTCTATGATATCATTTTCAGTGGTAACGGATTGTTTAGTAATATCAAGGACACGCTCGTTGGTACGAACAATCACCCCAAACTTAGCTAAATAATGTCGAGCTTTGGTTGACAACTCCCCATCAAACATTGGTAATATATTATCGGAAGCCTCAATGAGGTAAATTCGAGCTTCTTTTGATGAAAAATTCCTAAAATCTTTGATTAAATTTTTATAGGCAATATCCGCAATGGATCCCGCCATTTCTACTCCTGTGGGGCCTCCCCCAACCACAACAAAGTTCAGATGTTTCTGGCGTTTTTTTGGGTCCGTTTCTCGCTCTGCTTTTTCAAAAGCAATGAGTATTTTTTCACGTATATTTAATGCATCAGAGATTGTTTTTAACCCTCCAGCAAACGGTTCCCATTCATTTTTACCAAAATACGAATGTTTTGCCCCCGTTGCAATTACCAAGTAATCAAATGAAAATACTTTTTTACTTTTTAAGATTACTTTTTGGTTGGTTTTATCAATATTTTTAACATCACCCATTAATACTTTTACGTTTGGATAATTTCTAAATACATCCCGAATTGGCACCGCAATATCGGCCGGAGATAAAACGGCTGTGGCAACTTGATATAATAACGGTTGAAATAGGTGGTGGTTGGTTTTGTCAATTAATAAAATGTCATGCTCTGTATTGGCCAAATGTTTTGCACAATTTAACCCAGCAAATCCACCACCAATAATAATTACTTTCGCCATTATAAAATTAATCTAGCATGGCCAAATCGGCTTGGCTAGGATTATTCTACGATAATTTTTCCTCGCATCACTTGGTAATGGCCAGGAAAAGTGCATATGTATGGATATATTCCGGGCTCACCTGGAATATTCACAACTAACTCGGTTGACTCGCCAGGCCCAATTAAATCACTTGCCGCAATAATGTTTGGATGATCGGGGGTATTATTCGGTGCTTTTAGGGCGGCTGTGCCGACTTCATCAACTTTTGATTCATCATTTAAAACAATAATATTGTGTTTCATAATTTCCATGCTTGCGTTGTTATAGAACTTCAAAAGTATTTTTGTGTTTGGTTTGGCTTTAATTTCAATAACATTATACTTCATTTGATTTCCTAGAGATTCTATGTCAATTACTTGATCATAGGATTCTCCGCAGGACACCATTCCAATAGCAATTAATGTCATTAAGACCATTTTTTTTATTTTATTCATTTTTTTCTCCTTTATAATTTAATAATGATTCAATATCGTCTTTAATTTTACTGCTCTCAGGTTTTGTGAACGAACTGTACCGCTTAACGACGTGACCATCTTGATTGATTAAAAACTTGTTAAAATTCCATGTAATCTTACCTCCTGTTTTTGGATGAAGGGTTTTATCTGTTAAAAATTCAAACAGGTCAATAGCATCCTTACCATTGACCACTGATTTTTCTAGAATTGGGAAAGAAACATTATATCTCATTTTGCAAAAGGATTTTATCTCTTCGGAGGTTCCTGGTTCTTGGCTCCCAAAATCATTGGATGGCACCCCAATGACAATGAACCCTTGCGATTCGTATTTATTGTTTAGTTGCTGAAGCCCAGTGTACTGAGATGTAAATCCACACTTTGATGCAACATTTACCAATAATATGACCTTTCCCTTCAAATCCAAGAAATTAAATGGATGATTATTAATATCATTCATCTTAAATTGGTGAATCGAGCTAGAATTAAATCTAGTTTGGTTTTTTTTGGATTTTGCTAATGTCTTCAGGCAAAATATGGAAATTATAAAAAAAATAAATAAGATTGTCTTTATATCTTTCACAATCTAACTATATCGACAAACATTAAAAAAAACACGTTATTTATTTTTTTGACTATTGGATGACCTTTCATAATCCGTTACTATTTCAACTATGCATCGCATTTTTATTGATCATCATCAAATCACTGAAAATCAATTGCAACTGGATCATGCGACGGCCCATCATTTATTAACGGTATGCCGATTGTCAGAGAATGATTCGGTTGAATTGGTGGTTAATCAGGATCGTTTGCTGCAAGTTAAAATTTTATCGATTGAAGGCCATCAATTGGAAATATCGATATTGGATCAATGGGCATTAAATGCTCACCGAATATTTCAAATCAGCTTGATTCAAGCCCTTCCAAAACAAGATAAGTTTACAGAAGTTTGCCGAATGTGCACTGAGCTTGGTGTCAGTTCTTTTTACCCAGTAAAGACGCAATATTGCGATGTAAAAGATTTATCCGATAATAAGTTTCGTCGGGCTCAAATGAGTATTGAAAGTGCGGCCAAGCAAAGCAAACAAGTTCTGATTCCCAAACTTTATTCCACGCAATCACTTGAAGCGTGCTGTGCAGCCATTTCTAAGGATACCCAAACACTTCGTTTGGTTGCGTACGAAGGAGCGGCCATCGGATTGGGAGATGTCATAGACAACACACTTTTTCATCATGTGGTTCTCGCGATTGGTCCAGAAGGGGGATTTGGTCCAGAGGACTTGCGTACGTTTGAGCAATTTCAATTCAAACCATTTTCATTGGGCCAATTTATTTTACGAACGGAACATGCTGGTTTTGCCGCGATTAGTCAGTTGGATGGCGCTTTATCCCAGAAGGATTAGAGCGTACTGGTTCTTGCCCTATTGAGCATGACAAGATATCCAACAAGCGCAAACAACCCGACTCAGGTTTTTAATTCAAATAAGAAGTTCCTGGTGATTTAAATTTATTATTGGTCCCATGAACCATAGTGGGGCCCAGTCCTGTGAAAATGGCGCAACCCAAACTCAACCGATGAAAACGCCAATTCATTCCACGGAATATCCGAATAGGTAACCCATTTGGACTCAATGGTTTCAATGCCCGGCGAATGATCAGAGGTTTCACAAAACGCTTTAAATAAAAAATAAACTTGCCCAATATGTGGCAAATCATAAATGGTGTGTAAATGATCAATTTTTGGCTCAATCCCGGCTTCTTCTTTGGCCTCTCTAAGCGCGGCCTCTTTCAGCGTTTCATTTAATTCCATAAACCCCGATGGAATGGTCCAGTAGTTTTTTCTAGGTTCAATATTTCGTTTGCAAATTAAAATTTTATCTTCAAAGACGGGTAAAATTCCTGTCACAATTTTTGGATTTTCGTAAAGAACGATATCACATACACCACAGACGGATCGCTCATGTGTATCACCCTTCGGGATTTTTCTAATGATGTTCGTTGAACAATGCTGGCATGTCATGGGCTTAATCGGAATATTTTCCACCCATTGGTTGTGGCTTCATATATAATCCGATCGTGATACCGGTTTTCCCGTCCCTGCCAAAACTCAAAACGATGAGGCGTAACATCAAACCCACCCCAATGCTCGGGTCGAGGCACCTCGGATGGAAACTTATTTTTAAACATCTCTAAACGTTCATCCAATTCAGCACGATCCAATACCTCTGCTGATTGATTGGATGCCCAGGCCGATAATTGAGAGTCCCTGGGTCGGGTTTTAAAATAAGCTTCAGAAACATCGGCTGATGCATGTTGAGCTTCACCTTCAATTCTGACCTGACGCTCAATATTTGGCCAGAAAAAAGTTAGTGCGACCTTGGGATTGTGCGCAATTTCTTTCCCTTTGTCGCTGGTGTAATTTGAGAAAAACACAAATGCTTTATCATTGTATGTTTTGAGTAACACCACCCTATTTTTAGGCTGGCCTGCCTTATCTACCGTAGAAATGTGCATGGCATTCGGTTCAAAAACGGCATTTTTTTTAGCAAATTTGAACCACTCATCAAATTGCTTAAATGGATCGTCAAGCGCTCGGCTCTTATCAAAGTCATACTTGGTGTATTCTTTTCTTGATTCGTTTAGGAACATATTACACCCCACATCGCTTTTGGATCACTCGAATAATCCCATCATCCAACCCCAAAGGCTCTGTAACTTCAATGATCACATTGTCATATTTGGCGGCGGCTTCATTAACCATGTTGGGGATATCTCGAATGGCATGTCGACCTGGTGATAACATGTATGGATGGGCAATAATATGCGTGGCGCCTTCATGGACGCAATCATCAATGACTTGCTCAATGGTGGGTTCACAAAGCTCCATGTGGGCCCCTTTGACCAATACATCGGGGGTCAATTCTTGCATTCGTTTAACCACATCGAATAATGCATCGTTTGCGGCGGGGTAGCGAGACCCATGATCAATAATAATAATGGCTTTCATAGATTTAGCTTATCAAATTTTTAATGATTTCACGATAGAATATCCTGAACCCTACTTTTAAAGAATTGCTTAACCGATAGAAATTATTTGCTCCACTCTCATTAATTCTTGTTGTTTATTCACTTTATTGATTTTATAGGACGTACTTCCTTGTCGTGGATTGTGATCCCCAACAGCGATGCACTTAAACTCACCATTATCTTATAAATGTGGAATTTTTTAATTACATTGGTTTCGATACTTAAAAAGTAGCACTGAAAAGTGGGTTAACCTTTTACAACGGAGTACATTGCCAAGGCACGCTGCCGATTTAATTTGTAATCAACAATGGGGGCTGGATAACCATCGATTGGCGGTGGGTCATGAATTTCTTTGCTGGATAAATGCGCAAGTTCAGGGCAATAGGTTTTAATGTAACGCCCATCGGGGTCAAACTTTTTTGATTGGCTGGTTGGATTAAAAATTCGAAAATAAGGTTGAGCATCGCAGCCACTGGATGAGGCCCACCCCCATCCGCCGTTATTCGAGGCGAAATCAAAATCCAATAATTTTTCGGCAAAATAGGCTTCGCCCTTTCGCCAATTCACCAAGAGTGTTTTGCACAAAAATGAGGCCACAATCATCCGGCAACGATTATGCATGAGCCCCGTGGTATTTAATTGACGCATGGCCGCATCCACGATAGGAAATCCAGTCTGCCCGTTGCACCATGCCATAAAATCTTCATCGTGCCCCTCCCACTCTATTAAGTCATAGGCTGGCTTCACCGATTCGATGTGGCAATTGGGGTGCGTGGCCACAATCATTTGGTAAAAATCACGCCAAATGAGCTCCGATAACCAAATATCCGCACCCTCCGATGGGTAATGCAATGCAAACATCACCAGTTCACGAATCGACAGGCACCCAAACCGGATGTAAGGGGAGATATTTGAGGTGTGATTTAAGTCTGGAAAATCACGCTCAATATGGTAGCTTTGAATCTTGGATTTGAACTTATTTAACTGCTGTAGAGCATGGGGGCGGCCACCGGGCAAAAAACTTTGGGTGATGGAAAACCCTAGCAATTCAAACCAGCGGTTTTCATGAATGCTACTATCTTCACTGACCGGTAAAAAGTGATGATTTGAGGATGATTTAGGTTTCATCACTTCCTGATTTAACTTTGATAACCATTGATTTTTGTATGGGGTAAATACTTTGTAATGACCACCATCCTTTGTGAGCACTTCATCTTTTTCAAATATTACGGAATCTTTGTATGTGTAAACAGGGATAGGTATTGCTTCTTGAACTTTTTTGTCACGTGATTTTGCATATGGTTCATAATCCCGATTGAAAAATAACGCATCCACCGTATAAGTCGTAATAATCTCTGGAATCTTTTCCTCTGGGGCACCATGCCGAATGATCAGTCGAGACCCATACTGGCTTAATTCCTGATCAACACACCTTAAACTATCAATAATAAATGATATCCTTTGATCTTCTTTTTTTAGTTTATTTAAAATGTGGGTGTCAAATACAAAGGCAACCAGGATTTGCTCGCATTGATTTAGTGCCTCTTTTAAGGCCGCATGATCGACCAAGCGATAATCTCTTCTCAGCCATACTAGCCCTCGTTTATATTTATCCATATATTTATCTTAGTCATTATTTGTTCGTATCTCAAATTGATTCATAAAGATTGAACACCTGATTTCTTTTCTTATAAAAAACAATGTCCATATTTATAAATAAAGAAGACATTACACACAAAGTATACAAAAATAAACATATGCAAGTTTTACACAATGACAGTATGGATCAATATTTATCAGAAATAAGGAGGATTAAATTACTAACTCGTGATGAAGAAATAATGCTCGTAAAAAAAATTCAAGAAGGTGATGAACGGGCCAAAGAGCTTTTTATTTTGCACAACCTTCGACTGGTTATTTCAATTGCCAAGAAATACATTAATAAAGGAATTTCGATTCATGACCTTGTCCAAGAAGGAAATTTGGGTCTCATTCGTGCAGCTGAAAAATTTGAGATTGGAAAAGACATTAAGTTTTCAACCTATGCCACCTGGTGGATCAAACAAAAGATTCGTCGGGCCATCACAAATCAAGTTCGAATGATAAAAATTCCGGACCATTTGTTTCACCGATCCATTCAACTGAATGATGCGTTATATCTAACCCCAAAGAAATCATTGGATGAAATTCAAAAATCAGCCAATTTATCCCCTCGTCAATTTAACGATTTGCTATTGGTATCCGGACCGACGTTATCTTTAAACACCCCATCCACAATAAATGATTCAGTTGATGAGTTATCAGACTTTATTCCTGACACTTCAGATTCATCGTTGACTATTGAATCAACCATTGAGCAAACCGAATTAAAACAGCAACTTTTGTGCCTTATCAAAACATTCCCCGAAAGAGAGCAGTCTGTGTTAGCATTACGATTTGGCTTGAATGATGGTAAAGTTCGAACCCAAAAAGATGTTGGGAAATTTTTGGGCGTTTCAGCTGAACGGGTTCGACAAATTGAGTCTGGGGCCCTCAAAAAATTGCGTCAAAAACTCACCGATAATGGGTTTTCTTATAGTACATGAGGATTTTTTAAATAGTAATTGATTCGCTTTAGACCGAGTCCACCTTCAAATCCATCAAAACAGCGATGGTCAAATGTCCATGTGATCGGAAGCCTCTTTTTTTTTCCGTCTTCATACATTCCTCCGATGGCTGCAGTGATGGCTGAACGAGAAAAGGAATAAATTGGAATATTGGCATACCTCACATTAAGTTTATCTAAAAAGGTAACGGTCATGGACCCAAATGGATCGTTTGGTAGTCCAAAGTTTTTTAAAGATATATTGCATGTGTACTGAATAAAATCAATGAGTCGAATGATGGGTTTACACAATGGGTCAGGTAACCGTTTAAAAATAGACACCACTCGATGCGTTGGCCGATCTTTGCCCAATCGCAAATTGGATATTTTTTCGACCCAACATGTGTTTAATTCGCTTAATGTCATGCCATGCGCATTATCAATCCAGATGCCATTGAGATCGACTTGTTGATTGTTGCGAAATACTGTTGGAATAAATATTCGATTGTTTAATCGTTGTCTAAACTTATTTCGAATGATCACCGTATTCAATTCCGGAATATCATTTAATACCGATGAGAAAATCTTAATGATGGCTTGTTTTAGTGAAATTCCTGAAGTTTGTTTTAAATGCTCTATCAATCGAGTAACATCTAAATCAATTTGAACATTGACACTCGGATCTTTTGGGCTTCCCCACGCTCCCAAAGCCAGCTTTCGCATGCTTGATCCATGCTTGATTGTTTTAAACTCTACACTTCCCATTAATCGATATTATGCGCCAAAAGGTACCCGCTTTCAATGGCACTCATCAATGTATGACCGTGACACCAATCACCACACGCCATGATTGGGGCCTCTAAGGATTTAATGTAACCACGTTGCAATGAATCACTTGGGCCCATCAATTTTGCGTATTTCCACCGATGAGTTAACGTATTTAAAATCAGATCCGGGGTTCGATTGTAATGGGTTAATAAACTATCCCGTATAATATCTGTCACCTCCGCTTTGTTGAGCTCATCAAAGCGTTTGGTAGCCCACCCCGACTGTGAATGAACCACATAGGTAAACCGCTTTAATACACGGTTGGGTTTTAGATAATCGGCAATCACGGTTTGAATAATGGGCCCATCAACACGATCCTCTTCATAATTACCGAACCATAATGGGCTTTTCATTTCAATCAGCATTGTATTTATGGCGCCATACGTAATGGATTGCGCGAGTTCATGAATATCTGATGGAACCCCGTTAATATCCAGTACTTGTGTTGCAGGAATGGCCATAATGAGCATATCAAAACCTTCAAACACATTGTTTTGAGCATGCAATGCCCATGAATTGTTGAAACTTATTTTATCAATCTTATGCGTTGAAATTAATCGAATGTCTTGGGCTAAATGACGCGCTATATGGCTCATTTTTGGGGAACCCACCCATGTCTTAACGGTAATTACAGACCCCTTTGAATGTATGGTTAGCGGCCACAAACTCAATACTTTATTGTCAATTAATTCATTGATAAATGATTTTGAAATATTGGTTATGTGAGTATCCTCAATATATGGCACGCCCATATCAATGCCAATCCCAGACAACTCATCCCATCGTTTTGTTGTGCTACGCCCACTCACTCCACGGCTTTTATCAAATAATGTGACATCATGCCCCTTTTTCATGCATTCATGCGCGCACGTTACACCCGCGATACCCGCGCCAATAATGGCTATTTTTTTCATGTTATTAGTATATCAAATATTTATTTTTAGACGTAGACTTCTATTCGACCACGGGATATGGAATGGCCCGTTTATGCTTGAAGTATTGTATTCATACCAATTCTATGGGATAGTTTTTTTATTATGACAACATTAACCGCAACCATCAAAACAAATAAAGGGGACATTCATTTAAATTTACATGCCAAGCAAACCCCGCTAACTGTCGCTAATTTTGTAAACTTAGCCAAACGAGGTTTCTATAAAGGAATTCAATTTCATCGCGTCATTGATGATTTCATGATTCAAGGGGGGTGCCCACAAGGAACAGGTACCGGAGGTCCCGGCTATCAATTTGCGGATGAAATTGTTGATGATTTAAAACATAACAAACCCGGAATACTATCCATGGCCAATGCTGGTCCAGGCACCAACGGAAGCCAATTTTTTATTACTCACATTGAAACCCCTTGGTTGGACGGAAATCACACCGTATTTGGTGAAGTTATTTCAGGTGATGACCAAGCCACCGTAAATATGATTGAGCAAAGTGATCACATTATTGACATTGAAATCAATGGTGATGAATCACCACTTAATGATCATTCTGAACAAATCAGTGAGTGGAATGATGTTTTAGCCGATCAAGGTTTCTAATTAATTTCTACCCAAATTTCGTTTTTTCGTAGAAGTGGAAACACAAAAGGCGAATTGTATTGGCATAAAAACCAATTCCCAGTATTGCCTATTCCTTCATTATTGAGTTTTTGAATGAGTGATGCTCGGGCTTGTTTCGCCCCGGATGCTGATCCTCGAAATTTCGCCACAGCAACTTTTAACTCAGAGATGGTTTTTAACTCTAGGTTTTTATTGATTGGATCGGGGGCCTTTCCCATGCTTGATGGCATGACGAACATCATGTCCCCATTGGCTTCAATGACTGGGGCTGTCATTGGAATTTTTTGATTGGCCGCATTATTGCCATCAATGTACTGAAATAGTTGTCGAAACGATGAGTCTTCATTGGCCATTCCATGAGACACCACTTGAATTTGGCGGTATTGGCGAATCTCTATGCCAGATATTTTGGGCAATGATTCAAATGGAGGGGTACTGACTGAGGACTCAAAAAACACCCCGTATCCGATCCATAACACCAAGGCGCCACCAACCATTAGTGTTACGGCTTCATATAATTTCATTATGTGACGCTCACTATGGCTTTGTCCATAACAACGTCGCATAAGGCTTTAATGCCAGCCCCGATGTCTTTGATGGACGTGCCCACCATATATGCAGCGGTTGAGGCCACACGATGCTGTTCATCCCACACGACTTCATCAACCTGGCTGATTTGATGTATCGCCCCCAATTGCTCAATGTGTTTGGACGTATCGGATGCTCCGCCAACGGTTACACAAACGCCTGGAATTAATTTTGCGGCCATAACCGGTGAAATGCAAATAAACCCCAATACCTTATTTGCTTCATGAGCCTGAGTGATTATGTTGGCAATATCCTCCTGAACACTAAAGTTTGCGCCTTCAAGGGCATAGTTGCACAGGTTTTTCGCCGCACCAAAACCACCGGGAAAAATAATGGCATTAAATGCATCTATGTTGAGTTCACTTAATGGGCTTACATTGCCCCTCGCAATTCGTGCCGACTCTGTTAATATGTTTCGCTTTTCACTAAGACTTTCATCATCTGTCTGGTGGTTAACCACATGGTGCTGGGGCCGATCAGGGGCAAATATTTGAACATTTGCGCCTGCTTCATCCAAAAAGTACAACGCCAATGTTGCTTCATGAATTTCTGACCCATCTTTTACCCCACATCCTGCTAAAATAACGGCTACGTTTGACATATACATGCTCCCTAAACTTATCTTTTATTATAGTAACGAAGTTAGGTTCGCAACATCAAGCATTTAATATATTGTGACCAACTCTTCCATAATGCTTGGATGAAGTGCCATGGTGAGATCTAAATCATCCTTGGTGATGCCTTTTTGCATGGCAATCGCCAATGACTGAATGATTTCAGCGGCCCCATCACAAGATAAATGGATGCCCACAACTTTTTCATCATCACCTTCAAGAATTAATTTCATAAAAATGGGTTCTTTATGTTGCTCTGTTAATGCCATGGTCATTGGGTTAAATTTTAATGTTTTAACCGATACATTTTTTAGTGTTGCTTTTGCCTCAGCTTCAGTTTTACCAATTGTTGCCGCTTCTGGGTGTGAAAACACAGCCGTTGGAATTAATGTATAATCGACGGGAAATTTTTTATTTACTAGCACGAGATCTACCCACTCACGGGCCTGGGCAATGGCCACAGGGGTTAACTGTACCTGATCAATGCAATCCCCCAGAGCAAATATGGAGGGCACCGAGGTTTGATACTGTTCATTGATGATGATGGCCCCATTTTGAGTGGTTTGGATACCAACCTCATCACAATTTAGGGAATCTGTACATGGGACACGCCCCACGGCTTGAATGACTTTTTCTGTGGTAATAACGGTGCCATTTTCGCAAGTTACCGTTAATTGATTGGCAGCTTTTTTGACCGATGCAATGGTTGTCTTATCATGAATTCTGATGCCACGATCTGCGTAACGATCTTGCAGAAACTGACGCAAATCCTCATCAAACCCACGCAGTATCTTGTCTTGTCGAATCACGAGATCAACCGTTGCTCCCAAGGCATTCAAAATAGAAGCAAGCTCAATGGCAATGTACCCACCGCCCCATATGACAACGGATGGTGGCAAATGGGGCCATGAAAAAAACTCATACGATGTATCGCATAAATCGCCCCCGGGTATTGGCAATCGAACGGCTTTACCACCAACGGTTATTAAAATGCGTTGCCCTTGAATGATATCACCATTGACTTCGATGCTTGTGGAGGATGCAATTCGAGCGGTTCCGCGAGTGATTTGAATCCCCAAATCAAGGCATTTTTGTTCATGGCGTTGATTGAGGGATGTGACATAGTCACTAAGCCGTGATTGAACCGCCGCCCAATTAAAATTAGGCGCATTAAATGACCACCCGTGATGGGTTGCTATGGTGGCTTGGTGACGGAATTGTGAAATGGCATGCCATAATTTTTTTGGCACACACCCATATGTAACACAGGTTCCACCGATGCTATCATTTTCAATGAGTGCCACCGATTTCCCTGCGCTTGCGGCCCGCTTTGCGGCGGCTAGTCCACCCGATCCAGCACCAATAACAATTAAATCAAACATACTGTTATTTTAGCATGGTTTTCAATGTTGAAAACCAATGAATTGATCGATAAATAGTGCATGAAACGTTGGGGCTTATTTAAACAACGCAAAGAAACACTCATCAATCCACGCATTAAGAATTTAAATGACATGTCCCCATTTGTAGATCTCTCGAAACAACCGGCCTTGGGCATTGTCACGCGTGCGTACTATCGGGCCAGTGACCTTAAAAAAACCAGAGCGACTTTGGGCGAAACGCCCATATTGAATGCCATAAAAATGATGGAAAAACAGCAGATGCCCCACCATGAACAACTGCGCATTATTCATGGGCTTGATCAGTTGGGAAACATGTATACGCAACACCCGGATCGATTGATCCCTTTTTGGTTGCGTTGTAAAGAAATGAATTTAACCCAGTTGCTTTTAACCATGATGCAATTTCCAGACTCCCCACCGCTAACATTACGACCGATCATTACCCAATGCTATATGGATATTATTCGTAACCTTCATGATATTGATCGTGGCGTGCCATTGGATGATGCGGTTGAATCTAGCTCAGAAGCAGAATTTGTCGCATTTCGACGCGCAAAAGACATTGATATTCATGTTCGATTTTTAGAAACAACATTTAAAATCTGGGCGGCAAGAATTGTTCATAATGAATCATCACAACCGCTCATGAACCGTTCAGAATTGATTCGAGAGCTCATGAAAGACTCTGAAAAGCAGCACGCACTTTCTCGTCAATTTTGGTTGGTCGACGAATTATCATCTCCCTCAATGCAGCGCACCAGCATTTGGCATGATACCGATACAACCATTTCCAGTAAGACCCACTTATCATTTATGAGTAGCATTGTGAATCAGCTGTATTATGGCGCAAGATTGGTCAGTGAGTATTTGCCTAAAACTGGATTTGATGTTGATCCAAAACTTCCCACATTATCGAATGATCAAGTCAAAATGATAGACCTTGTATTCAATAAAATTCAGCCGTACCTGCCCAATGACTTTGTAAAAACATCGTCCCATTTTAAAAATCTTCAGCGAGGATTAATCATTATGAATGATCATATAAAAAACGCAAAATATCGGCCGCTTAATTTAACTGAGATGAACCGTCACTGTGAAAAAATTGTACTTGCCAAAGACATCTCAATGTTACTTGCAGATATTAACCCGGATAGATATGGGATATTGGGGTATTTAATTCATCAACTCCATATTTACTTGAGCGTCACGGCTCGCATCAGAGAATCTGATGTCGTAAACAATAATGCGTCCTGTAAAAATGACAAGCGTCAGCCAATTATTCAACAATGTTTCGACCTTTGGAAATCCATATCAAATGCAACCCCTGTTCACCTTACCATTGCAGATTTTGGATCTGTGAATATGTCGGAATGCATTCGATTATCTTTTGATTTAAAGCCGTCGAAGGACTCCGTTGTCTTTGCATTGCCAGAACGTGTTCAAGATACTCAACAGTTTGTTCATCTCTTAAAGTCTCGACCTCCCGCGATTAACGAGGCATTAAATTCAATTGGGGTGCTGCTTGGAAAAAGTGATGCCATTAAACGTTCACGGGCACCGTTTTACACCTTTGCATTAAACTTATCTTTGGGCCGTTTAATTCGATCGAATCAACGCTACATTGGGAATGGTTCTAGCATTATTCGTGGGGGTACGCTCACACACTTAACATGGGCCAATCTTGGCCATACGTTCGGGTACGGTAAAACAGTGCAACAAGGGGATAGTTTTCGATCGGTTGTTAATGAGTATTATGAATTGATTCAACGGGCCAATGGCTATCCAGATATTCCATCCATTTTTGAAATCATATCAATGGCGATTGGCCCAGCCTCATCTCAAGACATATCAAACTATCAAGATCAAATGGCTATGGCCATTGCGAAGGGGGCATTGGAATCGTACCCAAAAGAAGCCAGCCGCTCTCATTTTAAACATGACGCCATTAAATTGGATCTTAAACGCATCATGTCCAACCAAAACATTCATGATCGAGCCCAACAAATTAAACGCAACGTACTGCCATATTTAAGGGCCATACCTGAAGCCAATATGGCCATGAATTATGACTTATATCCTGTTAATCAAGATGCCAAGGTGTCTCATTGGTATTATGATCTTCTGACAAAGCACCGGAAGACCCTGCGCATGTTTTATTCCGGGGCATCGACGTTGCCCAGCCATATTCCTCAAACATTAAGCAATGCGTTTATAAATCATAAGATCAGCCTGTCCAAAGAGGATCTTTTATGGATACAAAACGAGATCTCGGGCGATTACACGCCCCCCATGTGCCAATACGCCATTGATATGGTTGGGGACACACTGCGTCAAATTCCTCAAACGTCTGCCATCCGAACACCTTATGAACATATATTTTGCCAATTGCACCTACGTCGTCAATGCACCCCACCGGCTTACATTCACATTGGTGAAAAGACCGCCAGGTTAACCATGCAAGCCATATAACGAAAATAAAATAACCTGGTTGACGGCCTATGAAGTGATACTGCTTTTTGGTCGGAGTAATAATAAACCAGCACGTGGGTAAAAACCACTGCACCTCAATGGTCTGGCCATATGACCGTTAGACACACCGCAACTCTTCCCACTTCGTGGTGTATTGCGGGGATACCCACTGCGGTGCACGCCGTTTGGCAAGAAACCGTTGGTGATTGGCCACGTGAATGGTATCACGCCCAAACCGATGATTGATCTGATCCATCACAGTCATTAACGGATTTGCATTGGCGGTTTCAAATAAACTATCCTGCAGGGCATCTTCGCTGGTGAGTTCATCTAAAATGATTCCGGCTTTTTTTATGGGGATGCCTGGCTCATGCAAATGATGCAACAATTGGCGTGCGTATTTTGCCACAACAATCGTATCGTTCGTGGCGGTTAACAACCCGAATGACTGTGCTTTACGAACCGTTGGCACGTGCGCTTTGAATGGATTTGATTGAATAAATACAGTGATCATTTGCGTCATGGAGTGCTGCTTTCGAAGTTTTTCCATGGCCCGCGTTGTGAACAATGATAATGCCGCTGCAATATCGTCAACATGCGATAACTCCGGCTTAAAGGAGCGAGACGACCGAATGCTCTTTCGGGGCTCTGGGGTTAATTGAAACGCGATGCAAGCAATCCCATTTAATTCGTCGTGCAATTGCACGCCGGTTTTACTCAACAATGACAACATTAAGGCGCGGTTGTTCCATCCCTTAAATTCATATGCCGTATGAATATGACGTTTTTTTAATTTTTGGGCTTGCTTTCGAGCAATGCCCCAAATATCGTCAACATCAATATGTTTTAAAGCAGAATCAATCAGAGACGTGTTTGTAAGCGCAAATACACCATTGGACTCAGGAAATTGTTTGGCCAATTTATTGGCACATTTTGCCAACACTTTGGTGGGTGCAATCCCAATAGATACTGGGATACCCGTCCATTTGAGAACGGTTTCACGGATCACTTTGCAATACGCAATAACATCTGTACTGTGCCCGTCCAATGAAATAAACGCCTCATCAATGGAGTAAACCTCGACCTGATCTGAAAATGAATTTAAGATGTTCATGATTCGATTAGAAAAATTGGCATACAGCGGAAAATTAGCGCTAAATACTGCTGCATTATTTTGTTTTAATGCAGCTTCGTATTGATGATACGGGGCACCCATTGGTATGCCAATGGCCTTTGCCTCACGGTTTCGGGCAATGACACAACCATCATTATTGCTTAAAACAACCACCGCTCGATGCAATAAATCCGGACGAAAAACTTGTTCGCATGAACAATAAAAACTATTGCAATCAATCAGTGCAATCACTTCAAATGATGAATCACATGCACCACCACACCCCACACCATAAAGTTCTGATCACTGGTAATCACCATATCTTTAAATTTCTTATTTTCTGGCTTCAAAATAATTTGGGTATCCTCTTTTAACATGCGCTTGATGGTAAACTCCGTATCCACCACCGCCAAAACAATGTGGTTGGACTTCACTTCGATGGACCTGTCAATAATGAGCAAGTCTCCATCGTGAATGCCGGCACCCGTCATGCTATCCCCTGAGGCCCTGACAAAAAACGTGGCGTCAGGGTTGGGAACCAAGTAATCATCCAAGGATAATTGATTTTCGACATGATCTTCGGCGGGGGATGTAAAGCCGCAAGACACCGCCGACCCATATAACGGTAACGGGCGATTTGATAATTTTAAATCAAAAAACTCAGAGAGTGACGAAATGGTTGCCACATTTTTTTCATTTTTAAAGGCCTTGTCAAGATGCAGGATGGCAGCGACCATGTCCGCTTCCGATGTAAATGTTTGGCTTTGAAAAAAAGGTGCCACAAGCTTTGGTAGGCTAACCCCTAATTTTTTGGCCACATCATTTGCATTTAACTTCGTTTGTTTCATACTTCTATTATACAGTATTTTATCAATTCATCGTCTAAAAATTCACATGAATGATCATCAATTAAGTTTATGGAAAATTTTCCGAATAAAGATGAAAAATGACCGACAAAATCTGTATAATATGATTATGAACCTTTCCAAAAATTTATTAGCGCATTTTCGACCTGATGTTATTGACACCTTTTTACTTCGGGGGGGAGTGTCACTGATCACCATTATCAGCCTCTGGCTGACGCATAACCTCATTGTTTTTTTTGCAAAACGTCATCTGAAAAATCATGACACAATTTATGCCACACGAAAAATTTCTCGCTATCTTCATTTTATTATCGCTGCGTTTATTATTGGGCAACTATGGTTTAAAGGCATTCAATCTCTCGGTACATTTTTAGGTTTATTTACCGCAGGCTTGGCCATTGCCTTAAAAGATGTGGTGACCAATTTTGCCGGTTGGATTTATTTGATTTGGCAAGCCCCATTTAAAATTGGGGATCGAATTCAAATTCAAGACCATCAAGGGGATGTGATTGATATTGGGGTATTTAAATTCACCTTACTTGAAATCGGAAATTGGGTGGATGCTAATCAAAGCACGGGTCGAATGATCCGAATTCCCAATGCCGATATATTTAATCAACCCATTGCCAATTATTCCAAAGGGTTCAATTACATTTGGTATGAAATCTCTGTGGTGGTTACCTATGAAAGCAATTGGAAAAAGACGAAGGAATTGTTAAATGACCTGATCTCTGAGTATTGCAAACAATATGAGGATCAGCTAAAGCGCGAACTTCGTCAAGCTCAAAAAGATTACCCCATCAACTATACGTATATCACCCCAACCATCTACACATCATCATTGGATCATGGCATTAGTTTGACCATGCGCTACTTGGTTGCAACACGACGCATCCGTCAATCCAATCACGAGTTGTGGGAAAAGATTCTGGATATCACTGACACACATGATGATATTGATTTGGCGTACCCAACCATACGACATCTGACTTAGAAATGAAACACTTCCTTTTTTTGGTGAACTTCGCGCTTTATAAATCCCCCCCCCCTATTTCCCGATTATCTCTGTTCATTTTTACAACAATTTTTTATAATATGATTTATGATAAAACCACTCAGTGAGTACCCCAATAGTGATGGATTTTTTGGTGATTATGGCGGGCAATATGTATCAGAAATTTTAATGCCCTTGATTCATGAATTGGATCAGCTCTTCCATTCCGAAGTTCAAACCGCCGAGTTTCAGGAGCAATTAAACAATTATTATCGCCATTACATCGGGCGACCATCCCCCTTATATCACGCCAAACGACTCACGGATCATTGTGGTGGCGCACAAATCTATTTTAAACGGGATGAGTTAAATCACACCGGATCTCATAAGATCAATAATTGCATTGGTCAGATTCTACTGGCTAAGAAAATGGGAAAAACACGCATTATTTCGGAAACTGGGGCAGGACAGCATGGGGTTGCCACGGCGACGGTGTGTGCCTTATTTGGACTACCATGCACTGTATATATGGGGGCCAAGGATGTTGAACGCCAACAGCCCAATGTGTTCCGCATGAACCTTTTGGGTGCAGAAGTTGTCCCCGTAGACAATGGTTCAGCCACCCTAAAAGATGCCATGAATGAGGCCCTCAGGGATTGGGTATCGAATGTTGATAGCACGTATTATCTGATTGGCACTGCGGCTGGGCCACACCCCTACCCTAAAATGGTCCGGACATTTCAATCCATCATTGGTCAAGAGGTTCGAGAGCAGTCCATTGAATTACTGGGCCAACTGCCCAACACTTTGGTGGCCTGCGTGGGAGGCGGATCCAATGCCATTGGTTTATTTCACCCCTTCTTGGATGAACCGTCCGTTGAACTGATCGGGGTTGAAGCGGCGGGACATGGGTTGGATACGCATGAGCATGCTGCATCCCTTAATATGGGACGCCCAGGAATTTTGCATGGCAATAAAACATACTTGATTCAAAACGAGCAGGGTCAAATTGCTCACACTCACTCCATTTCTGCGGGGTTGGATTATCCTGGGATTGGCCCAGAACATGGGTTTTTAAAAGATTCTGGGCGCGTGAGCTATGCAACCAGCACAGACAATGATGCGTTGGATGCATTTCAATTATGCTCCAAACGGGAAGGGATTATTCCAGCATTGGAACCGGCCCATGCGTTGGCCCACGTATTAAAAATTGCGCAAAAAAAACCGAAGGATGAGATCATTGTCATGAACCTGTGTGGTCGTGGTGACAAGGATATTTTTACTGTTGCGGATGCGTTGGGGGTGGACATTTGAGCACGTTAATTCAACAAACATTTGAGGCATTAAAACGTCAAGGTAAGAAAGCCATTATTCCGTTTCTAACCGCAGACTTTCCCAATCGAGACCATTTTTTGCAGTTGTTGCACGCATTGCCGAATGAGGGGGCAAGCATGATTGAAATTGGGATTCCCTTTTCAGACCCAATGGCTGACGGAACGGTTATTCAAAGAACCAGTGAACAAGCAATCAAGCAAGGCTTTCAACTCAACCAATGCTTGAATGATGTCGCTGAATTTAAACAGATTCATCCTGGGGTCCCCATTGTGTTGATGACGTATGTTAACCCATTAATGCAATACGGCATGCGTTCTTTTTTAAACAATGCACTCACGGCACAGGTTGATGGCCTATTGATGGTGGATGCTCCTCCAGAACACCATCATCGCATCATCCCAGATGACACGCCCTTAAATATGATTCGACTGGTTACTCCAACAACGGACACGTCACGATTGTCTGTTATTCAAGATAATGCATCGGGATTTATATATTATGTATCAGTTAAAGGCATTACAGGATCTCAAGTGCCTGATGCATCAATTGTATCCGAACACCTATCAATGATTAAACATAATATCGATCTCCCCATGGTGATTGGATTTGGTATATCCAATGCCGCCATCGCCAAAGAAATGGCCATGATTTCCGATGGGGTCGTTGTTGGGTCATCACTGATCAAACCGTATTTGGATGCGCCAGAGGTGGACTATTCAATGATAACAAAACAACAATTGGCTTTTATCGCTGATATGCATCAAGTGGTTAACCATGGCTGATTTCGGCCACTTTGTGGTGCAGGTATCCTATGCCGTCAATGCCTGTCTGGGACTTTCATACAGTATTGGGCAATTTTCATACCAACGAATTTTTGGCTTCCTTTTTTTATTGGTGGCCTTCATACAATTTCATTTTGAATTGATTTATACCAAAGCCCTTTTTTATTACCCTATTTTTTTCTTAACTTACGTTCCAGCCATTTTATTTTTTGGCCCGGTGTTGTATTTTTTATTTCAACGCATTGTGTTTAATCATACCCTGTCTCAACTTCAATTATTCAAGCATTTTTTGGTGCCTACCATGTCAGTTGTCGCGGTAATTCCAATATTTTTTATAACACCCGACGATAAACTAAAATTAATCAATGCATTGTTCTACTCAACGTCTAGCATGGAATATATTTTTCTATCGTTTATTTGTGTCAGTTCGGTATTCTTCTATATTGCGATGTTATTTTCCACACTGCCCACCATCAAGCGAATGAAAGCCAAAGCCTCTTTTTCATATATTTTATTTAGCATTTTAATTTTTACAGTTATCATTTCTGGGTTTGCATTTGCAAGTCAGTTAACACATTCATTACGATTGCTTTTTGCTGGAAATGTCATATTTTCTTGTTGTTTATTGGTGACATATGTACTGCATTTGCGGTTCCCTCATTTTCTAACGGAATTAATGGAGGAAATCCGGGTTTCTAAAACAAGAAAAACATATCTATCCAGTGTAAATATCAACAAAGCTTTAGCGAACATTAATTATGTGATTCATGAAGAAAAGATCTACTTGGACCCTGAATTAACGCTTGGGGATATGGCCGACCGATTAAACTTAACCAACCATCAGTTATCGGAACTATTAAATAATGAAGTGGGGAAAAACTTTAATTCATTTATTATGGATTTTCGAATTAAAGATGCCATAAAACAGTTAAAGAAGAATCAAACCATGACCATTTCAGCCATTGCCTCATCTGTTGGCTTTAACTCACATTCCGCATTTTATTCAGCGTTTAAACGAATCACGGGAAAATCGCCCAGTGACTATTTGGCAGACTAGTGCCGTCCCTTTTATTTAAATGCAACAACATATTTAATGCTGAATTAAGGACGTAGAGAACCTTCATCGCATTTTTTAAGGATGATCATTAATCCCCGAAGCGGTGATAGTTGTCTATTAGGAAGTGCTCTCTTTATTGTGTTTTTCAATGTATTGGAAAATCTATCTGGTGACACAATTGTACTAAAACTATTTTTTCCATCTCTTAAAGTTTTTGGATTAAACTCACCATTTGCCGAGACTGAAATTGCTATTTCTCCTAAATAGCTGGCTTGTTTGTCTAATATTCGCGGGTATAGTCTAACAATTCCACGCTGAAGAGCATTCCATTTATCCATTTCTGCAACGGAATCAAATATTTGTATTACGACGTCAAGTCGCTCTTGTTGCGCCTCTAAATAGATGTCACTGAGTGATTTTTCTTCTAAAGCGTCAAAAAGTAAATTTACCGATGCTTCTGCATCGATCCTATTTCCCTCATCCCTATTGTCATTTACTAATGCTTTTATGATTGTGGCCCTAACTATCAGTGTGATTTCCAATAAACAATGCCTTGGCCTTTTTTAAAAAGATCTTTACTATTAACGTATGTCTACAGGAATATTATTAATTAATTTAGGATCACCAGATTCTACCGACCCCAAAGACGTCAAAACGTATTTGGATGAGTTTTTAATGGATGAGTATGTGATTGACCTTCCCTACCCGTTGCGATATTTACTGGTCAAGGGAATTATTTTGAATGTTCGCCCCAAAAAGAGTGCCCATGCTTATGAAACCATTTGGTGGGATGACGGCTCGCCACTGATTGTTATAAGTGAACGGGTTCAAAAAAAATTAAAAGACATTGCGAAACATCCGATTTCTTTGGCCATGCGTTATGCCAACCCGAGCATCAAAGCTGGCATTGATGATTTATTAGCCAAAGACGCATCCATTGATCGCATCATTACCGTGCCACTATACCCGCACTACGCTATGGCCACCACCCAAACTGTGGTTGAAAAAACCAAAGCGGTTCAACAGCAGTTTTTTCCAAATGTCACCCTTGATTTTGTGGATCCATTTTATAAAGATCAGCGCTATATTGATGCCTTGGCCGGATCGATACAGGACCATTTAACTGACAAACATGATTACCTGTTATTTAGCTATCACGGGGTGCCCGTTCGTCACTTGAAGAAAACAGATCCAACCAAAAAACATTGTTTTAAAATAAAAGATTGTTGTTTCATTCCCAACCCCGAGGCGCACCCAGTGTGTTACGCGCATCAAGTGAAAGAAAGCACCAACTTGGTTATGAATCAGATCAACATGCCTCGAGAACAATGGAGCTGGGCCTTTCAATCCCGATTGGGACTGGATGAATGGCTGCAACCATTTGCGGATGATGAAATTGAACGATTGGCCAAATCCGGTGTGAAACATTTGGCCATGTGTTGCCCGGCATTTGTATCTGATTGCTTGGAAACATTGGAAGAAATTGGGGAAGAGGGACAAGAGATTTTTCTGGAACATGGTGGCGAGTCCTTTACTCTCATCCCTTGTTTAAATGATGATGATCGATGGATCGAGACACTCGATGGTTTAATTAAGGACAAGGTGAATCGGTAATGGGTGTGGTTGTTATTACTGGCGCCAATCGTGGGATTGGGTTGGAACTTGCAAGACATTATTCTAAAAACCATACCGTTTATGCTTTATGTCGAACAAGCAGCCCTGAGTTAAATGTCTTGGCTAATACAACGGTGATCAATGCCGTTGATGTAACATCTGAATCCAGTGTGGAAGCGGCCATTCAACAATGCCCCGATGGCATTGATATCCTTATTAATAATGCGGGCATATTACAACGTGTTGGACTGGATTACACGGATGAATCCATTTTAAATGATCAATGGAGTGTGAATGCCATGGGCCCGTTACGTGTCACCAAGGCTTGCTTGAGCAAATTAAGGGACGGCTCAAAAATTGCGCTGATCACGTCACGCATGGGGTCCATTGCCGACAATGATTCAGGGTCTCATTATGGCTACCGAATGAGCAAGGCCGCATTAAATGCCGCCGGTAAATCCTTGGCCATTGATTTGGCCCCCCGACATATTGCGGTGGCCATTCTTCACCCCGGGTGGGTCCAAACCGATATGACCGGGCATACCGGGCATTATCGTGTGGATCAAGCCGCAACTCAAATTATGGCACGCATCAATGACCTAAGATTAGAAAACTCCGGCACATTTTGGCATTCCAATGGGGATCAGTTACCTTGGTAACATGACTTACCAGCACGATACCCATACATGTTGGCTTAAGTTTCGCCCAAGCTCTTCTTTGAAGAGTTCATGGTCATCAAAAGCCACCAAATAAAGAGATTCGTTCATGGCGTGCTGGTGGTTTTCACCATCTTCGTAATGAAGGAGAATGTGGCTGTCGGTTTTTCCAGCAACGGTTGCCCTCCAAAGTTGATTATACCACATTCTCGTGACGACAGTGTCTAGCAATACGACGATTCTCATAACTCGAACGCCTTCCAAAACACCTTCCTATTATTTCCGACTCATTGCTTAATGGTTTCATGGATCACCCTTTTTCTTTACTTTTCAAAAACAGAAGTATTTTAACTCTAATTTAAAGCAAAGCTCATGATCATGCAACCACATGATGATCAGCAGATGATTGGGTTTAATGTTGGCCCTTTAAAGATTGCAATGAAATCTTATTCAACGCTTATAAAGATGTTATGCATTTATGCATTGCTATGAAGCGCTTCATTGAGTTGAATGACCTTCGTATTGGGTTTGCAAATCAACTCTCCTGTTTGGGAGTCTTCAATAAACAATCGGTAATCTGCCCCAGACAACTCAGCGGCTTTCACAATGTTTTGGCCAGCGGGTACAGCGTTGCCATTCTGATCAACCGCCTCGTTGCTCTCGTTGAGTAGAGTGACTTTTTTTCCGGCCGTGACATACACCCCAGCCGCCACTGTGCAGCCATCGCCCAATGAAATGCCAATGCCTGAATTGGCGCCCAACAGGCATTTTTTCCCGACGGATATGACATGATCGTTACCACCCGATAAGGTCCCCATAATGGATGCGCCCCCACCAACATCCGAGTCTTCACCCACAATAACCCCGGCTGATACACGCCCTTCAATCATGGCGTTCCCCAAGGTTCCGGCATTGAAGTTAACAAATCCGGCGGGCATGATGGTCGTCCCCTCGCCCAAATACGCCCCCAATCGAACACGACTGGCATCCGCAATTCGAACTCCTTTCGGAATATGATAATTGACCATATAAGGAAATTTATCGACATGTGTCACCACAACACTTTGATGATTGAGCATGGCGTTGGCTTGCAATAAGGCCACATCCTCAGGCAATGCTGGGCCATGGTTGGTCCACGCAATGTTTTGAAGGTGACCAAATATACCACTTAAATTTTGTTCGTGAGGCTTCACCAACCGTTGTGAGAGGAGTTGCAAGCGGAAATAGGCATCCTCGGTGGATTGAATATCCGAATTCAAATCATCCAATGCAAAAAATACGGGATCCACTTGGCTATAGCTGACCTTATCGTTATTCATTTCAAATGGTAAATCAAGAAACGCCAAATCTCGGCAATTAAAATAATCTTGTGGGGATAATCGGTGCACTCCAGGGGTTTTAATATCCAATACTTTTTTTAATTCACTGTATATTTTGTCATCCTTTAAAATAATGGGATACGTAACATCCAATACTATCTCCTGACGAGATCTTCGAAAACCAACCGCATAATAACTCATGATGCCTCCAATAACATGTTTTTTAATAATTGTTCGTATTGTACCATATCGGCGATGACCACGTATTCGTTGGGATGATGCGCTTGATCTTGCCGTCCCGGGCCAAAATTAAATGCACAAATGCCTCGAGCGGTCAGTTGCGCTACATCTGTCCAGGCTTGCTTGGCTTCAAATTGAAACGAAGTCTTTAGCGATTCCAATAATGGATGCTCAATGACGGCGCCGGCATCCACCGCATTTAAACACGATAATTTATAATCCACGCCAATCCCATCCAATACTTTAGCTACGTGGGTTTTGGCCTCCGCCAGAGTATGAACGGGTGAAAAGCGATAATTAATGTTGGCTTGCCACGTCTCGGGCACGGTGGTTCGACCCGGTGACGACTGAGACTCTGTAATGGTCATCACATCGAAAAAATCAACCCCAAAAATGGTCTGTTTCTTTCGGTCTAATTTTGAAAACGCATCCATGATGGGCAACGCTTTATATAAGGCATTCTCGCCTTGCCAAGGACGTGCGGAATGCGCCGCTTTTCCATGGACGGTTAAGGTGTAGTGAATGCTCCCCACACATCCCAATTGAATCGCATTGTTGGTGGGTTCGCCCACAATGGCCACATCCATTGCATCAATGGACTCAGGTTCAGCCACAATGAGCTCATTTAGGCCATTTTCATGAAGTGGGGTCCCCTCTTCTTTGTCATAAATGATGATGCTCACACGGTATTTATCAGTGAGGGCCATTTCATTTTCTTTTACAAACGTTAACATGCTGGCTAATCCGGCCTGCATATCCGATGCCCCCGATCCAAATAGCTTCCCATTCTCTTCGTAGGGATCAAAAAATTCAGGCACCGTATCGATGTGTCCCACAAACCCAATATGAGGCCCCGATTCCTGCTTATTTTTTGCAATCATATTATTCCCAAACCGAGTCACACTAAATGATGGAAGCTCACGGGACAGCCAAGATTCTAAAAAATCACACTTTTCTTTTTCTTTGTAAGTGGGTGATGATATTCGCAATAGCGCCATTAACAATGATTGGGACATAGTTTAAATGTAAATATATTTAATTAAATGTGCAACTAATGCGCGATCTTTTGGCAACAATCATCCAACACATCATCCGTTAAGCAAAAAACCATTCGAATGTAAGGGTCGCCATCCGGCCCAAACACCGTTCCTGGCGTAACCAAAATCCCACGGTCTAGAAACCATTGACTCAGGGATTCGGACGATGAGTGCCTGGACGATTTGACCCACATGTAAAATCCGGCATCGCCACCAAACATATCGAGCCCGGCACTCAATATGGCTGTTTTTATTTTTTGTCGCTTTTGATTGTAATGATCTCGATGGGTTTTCACATGCGCCTTATCGGCCCATGACCATGTCGCTGCCGCTTGAATAAACGATGGGGTCCCCACGCCCATGGGAGAGCGCATTTTTTTTAAATGCCCCATCAACGCATTATTTTTTGATACAATGGCACCGGATCGATAGCCAGTCATGTGGGACCGTTTGGAAAGGGATCGAAAACACACCCAATGCTCGGAATCAATCTCGAGAATGGATGCGGGTTGATTAGAGGCATATAAATCGTTGTAACATTCATCGGAACAAACCAGGAAATCATATTTTTCTGCCAATCCAACCAATTCTTCCAAGTAGGATTTGGATGCAATGGCTGTGGTGGGATTATGCGGGGAATTCATCCAAAACAATTGGGCGTTTTTTAATATGGATGGCTCAATGGCATCTAAATTGGGTAAAAAGCCACTGGATTCAGTGAGTGGCAAATTCAAGGTTGGAATCTGCATAGCAGTGGCACTCATTTGGTACACTGGATACGACAATGATGGAATCAAAATCGTTTGCCCCTTGGTCCAATCAAATAGCATGGGAAACGAGTAAATGGCTTCTTTGGTGCCATTGCAAGCCATGATTTGGTGGCTAGGGTCCAATTGAATGCCGTGGGTCGCACTGGCCCAGTTGGCAATGCTCATCCGCAATTCTTCCGAACCAATATATGACGGGTACTGCGAATATGATTTGGATGTTAATGCATGAACCAATGCTTGTTGAACCTCAGCTGGCGTGTCGTCCTTGGGATCGCCAATGGTGGCATTAATGATATCCACCCCTTGATCACGTAACGCTTTGGCCTTGTCTTGCAAGGCTGTAATTTTATAAGCGGGTTGTTCAGTAACAGCAGGATTAAACTTTGCCATAAATTAAGCCTATAAGTGATTGATCGTTTTCGCAACAATTCGTTTTCATTGCATCAATGTTGGCAATTGTTAGAGAGTTCATGAAACCATGACATTGCGTTCCCCATTCATTTTTTTAGTACCAGGCGTCACTGATTCAATATTAAGATCAAACTCAAACCATCTACTAAAAGATACGTTCAGCATTTAAAGATGGGTCATAATAAGTACTGATTGCAAGTCTTAAATAAAACGCCATGACGATTATCATTTAATTGCGCTACAAAAAAGTCTTTAACACTCGCATAGGACCATAATTGATGGCCAGCACTTACATAAGATGTAAATAATCCTTCTGAATATCGGTCACCAAGGTACATTACCCTAAATTCTTGGAGATATGTTTGTGCAGACATGGCTGTTTTCTGAACCAATGTGGAAAATGCCTGACCAGCAACCAAATCGTCTAAATGATGCATCAATTCACGGGCTAAATCTACCACACTTGGGTAATCTAACATTGTTAATGCTTTTAGCGCTTTTGCCGTTATATAAAATGGTACGACTTGATCATTTACAATATCAACTAGCGTTTGGCTATGCCTAGAGTTAGCCCCCCCCCCGTTCATCCAATTCACCAATCGCCTGAATTGCAGCATATTTACACATGTTATAATCACCACCCATCAAAAATATGTCAAATAATTGATCCTTTAAAAGGGTTCGATCCTTTATAACCTTACGAGCTTTAAGTATTGATTCAAGTTTAGTAACGCTCTCATTATTATGATTCGATAAACAATCCGTCATTAATTGACGGAACCTTTCAATTAAAACTGAATCGTCTAAGCTAATAATATTCCCCATAATTTTAATTAAGTGATGTTGTTGATAAGTTTGAAGTGCAATGAATCGGTCTTGATCATAAAATAAGTCTTTTAAGTATGTCTCCCATTGTTTAAGTTGAAGAAATTCATCACTTTTTTGGCTGTCTTTTTTTAAGTACTCCAAACAACTCGAAAAAATAGCAAGATTATTATCGTCAACAACACTGATATTTGGCCTTTCTGTCTCTTGACCAAACAACATCAATCCGGCATTTACAACATTAGAAGCGCGATCTGAACTCTTTAATTCTCTGAATCGTACAACGGCGTTTGGTCCCTCTAACTTTAATATCGACATAAGTATGATCTCTGTTAGAAATCCTGATGGGTGGGATTTAAATTGATTGAAAATTGCGTCTACAACATTACGTTTAAGCTTCCCAGTTATTGAAGAATGGCCCAGTGCCTTTGCCACTTGTTGCTTTTGAAATAGATCGTCTTCTGGATCTGATAAATAATTGATCATTCCTTGATATGGCGTATTCGGTGTCGAATGACCCGTAATATCGCTTTGTTGTAATCTACTGATGGTCACCATTGCTTTACTTAAATTTTATATCATTTTTTACATTTATATTGAATATAAATTATTTTAAAAGTTATTATTTCAAAATAAAATTATATTTATATCCAATTCAAACGCTACCAGTTTTATACAACCATCCAACGGATTCCATTTTATTTGCATCGTTTTAGTACTTATTGTGTAAAATGAATGCATGGCTAAAAAACTCATCCCGTTTCTTTCGTATAAACTGATTTGGTTGTCCGGTGTTTGGGGGTCAACCGTTGGCATTGCATTCCTCACCCCCATATTCACCGCACTGTATGCTTACTGGACCATTCAACAACAACAACAACGAAAAGGACTTTTCATGACTTTCATTGTAAGCATTTCCCTTTCTGGGGTGATATTGGAATCAATGGTTTTAAATCATACCGTTTATTTATTTACGCCAGATCGTGCCTTTATCCCCTATTGGCTCATGTCCATTTGGGTCGCATTTCCATGCATGTGCGCCACATCATTAAAACAAGCCATTAAATCACCCATTGTAGCGATTTGTATTGGTGCAATATTTGGCCCACTGGCTTACCAAGGCGCCGAAAGCATTGGCAGCATTGAGCTCATTAATGGCCCCCAAGGCCTTGGAACTTTGAGCGTGGTTTGGGGCATATTACTATTTATGATTCATCGGTGGATCAAAATTTTACCCGATTATTCATTTTGAGCGCTTGCTACCTTTTGATATAATTCAGATATGCATATTATCATTAAATTTCTTATCTCATTCATTGTTTTTTTGAGCATTGATTTGCTTTGGTTAGGGATCATTGCTCGCAAGCTCTATGTGCATTACATGGGCCATCTGCTCCGCACACCCCCCAACTGGCCCGTCGCATTTTTGTTTTATGGATTGTTTGTCGTTGGGATAATGATTTTTGCCATCGAACCTGCGGTGCAACAAAAAAATATTGCCCATGCCGCCAAGTGGGGTGCGTTGTATGGCTTTTTTACGTACATGACCTACGATTTAACCAACTGGGCTGTACTAAAAGATTGGCCCTCAGGGATTGTTGGCATTGATATCTTATGGGGAACGGTTCTGGCCATGAGTGTGGCAACTGCCAGCACCTATATTATTTTAACCCTCAGTGGCTCTTAAGCTGATTTATAGTTGAATGCTCCAGTTACGATCTGGCAAAGCCAAGTCAATCGATTGCATGCGCTTTGATGCTTTATGAAAGGACAGTGTTAACTGAATGACCTGATCGCCATTAATGGAGGGATGTGTGTAATGATAATGGTACAACTCGGCGGTTAAAAAATTGGTGATTGATGTTGGTGGGCCCAATACATCAATAATTACCTCACGCGTTGGAATGGCGGCGATTTCTTTCCCTTTATTCGATACATTCCACTGGCCGTTTTGCGGTATTTCAGCCGTACCAAAAAGCGCCAACGAGTCAAAGGCAAACGATGATTCAATGGCATTATAAAAAATATCGGGGTAATCAATGACCGCTAATTTTTGACTCTCAAATTCTAAAACATAGACCAATGAATGTTCCAAAGCTTCTGGCCGGTTAAATTCATAGCGCACTTTATTGCCTTCGATCCTTGTTGGAAAAATACCGGTCAATAATTCTAAATCTTCCAATTGCAACACTGGTTTTTTAAGAACCAATACGCCTGCATGTTGAAAATGAATGTGGTGTTGCGGGTTATTTAATTGACGCTTAAATTCCAATAACCGTTTTATGACGCAACCGCTAAAAGCCATTGTCATGATTACGAATATGAGTAGCGATCGATACTTTAACATCTAAATGAATGTATTGGCTAGAACGGCTAATACGTAAGCCAATAAAATATAACCAATTAGGATCAGGTTTGGCCATTTGGCAGATGCCATCTCTTTCTTTAACACCGCATACGTTTCGGCACATTGCATGGCCACCATAAAAAATAAAATGAGCTCAATAATGGTCCCGGTTGAAAAGATTGGTGTCACTGAATCAGTCATGGTTAGATTCGTTAAACTAAACGCGGCATCTTCTGATAACTGAAATACTACGGCTAAAGCGGATACAAAAACCTCTCTTGCTGCAAACGATAAAATGAGCGCAACACCAACACGCCAATCCACTCCCATGGGTTTAAACACCGGCTCAATCCATTGCCCAATAATATAAATCAATGGGCTACTTCCAATATGAATTTCAGAAATGCCCCATAAAACAAGTGAAATAATAAATATGATTGGGCCCGCACCGGTTATGAATGCTTTGGTTCTTTTTAGCATGGTGCGGATAAGCTCACCCCAAAGTGGCCATCGCCATTTGGGCAATTGAATCATAAACTCGTTTGAGGAATCGTCATTTTTAAAGCTAAAACGATTCGTTATGCCAACAGTAAGCGCGGCTAAACATATTGACCCAAGGTAAATGGCGGTTAATCCTATGGCCCCATGGATTGGTGATGAAAATAATGCCCCAAGCAATAACCCAAACACCGGCAATCGTGCGGCACACTGCATCAGGGGAATGGCCAACATGGTCAACATCCGAACCCGTCGGTTGGAGATGGTTCTTGTCGCCAATATGGCAGGAATGGCACAAGCACACCCCGATAAAAGTGGCACAAAACTTCGGCCATTCAACCCAATTTTACTTAACGGCTTGTCGATTAATACCGCACTGCGTGCTAAAAATCCCGTGGCCTCCATGACGCTCATCCCCAAAAAAAGAAGTGCAATCTGAGGAACAAAAACAATAATTCCACTAAAACCGGCAATTAAACCGTTGACAATAAAATTTTGAAATAGACCACTTGGTATGTGCTTAGCCACACCATGGCCAAGCATTGTAAAAGCCCCATCGATAAAATCAATGAAAGGGGTTGCCGCAAAAGTTACGGATGAATGGTCTTTAAGGCAAGCAAATGTTACGTCAACCGTTGACCCAGGATAATTCACAACACTGGTATTTTGACCCGTCAGGCGGTTAAATAACGTGGATTTGCCAGAATTGGGTGGGCCAAATAGAACTGCGTAACGCATCAATCCATGACAATAATATTTGCGGCATCATCCGCCCGAATGGCTATGCGCGTGTTGTTTGCTTCACACGTGATGGCCCCATTGAAAGGCAACTTGGATATAATTTTTAATTTGGACCCAACATGAAAACCAAATGTAGCGAGTTGTTCAGAAACCAAATCGTTACTGATTTTTTTAATGGTACGTTGTTCTGCAATGGACAAATTATTTAATGTTGTCAATATATCTATATTGATATTAAATCTCAATTAAATTTTTGTAAAGTAATATTTATTGCTCCAAACAAAAGATAGCCTCTGTCTAGCGCCTCAAAAACAATGACCTAAATGGCCACAATTTTGCGACCTGAGAAATCACACATTACAGGCGAGTCATTCGAATAAATACCCAAATTCCAGAGAGAGTTAATGCCAACCAAAAAAAGCCCGTGAGGCTCCATACCCACTGAAATGATTGGCCCGAAAACCAACCCGCATGAAATTCATAAATGGTTTGTGCCAAGGTTGGTGAAAACGACTGAATCAGTGCCCAATCCGATGATCGTTTCCATAACAAGGTTTGCGTGGTAACCACCAACTCATTGCCCAATCGTTGAATCGTTCTAATTTTTCCGGAAAAGGGACGCTCAATCATTGACCATCGAATGGGTGAGCGCTGTATTGTTACTATCGGACCATAGGCCAATGCAACATCGATCGTTGTATCCGTGCAAGAGACCGCTGATACGGCCGTCACAGAAAAAGGCAACGTAATGTCTGAGAGGGCATTGCCAATGACCCCTTCGCTTGAAAATCCAACCCATGAATGATCATCGCACATTGTTGCAGAAATCAAGGCATTTTGTGGTGTTTTTGAGTCCAGCAAATAAATTCCTGTAATGCTTAAAGCAATCAAAAGCCAGATATAAGTGTGCCACTTTCGTAACAAGGTTTTAAAATTTATACGTTTATCATACGGTATTCGACACTTAATTTATATGGTTTCATTGATGATGGCTAGGACACGCTTTGTGCCATTTGCAATGGCATACGCAGACATGGTTGCTCTAGCAATGGATGTAATATCTTGATTAACAGCGAGAGGGTCCTTGATTGTTTTGCTCTTGAATTGACGAACAAACCGCTTTTTACGAACATCGCTGCCATAGCCCTCTCGATAGACCATTACCACAACACCCTCAATTTGAAATTCAGGATTAACGCCCACAAAAAATGTAATGGGCTCATACTTTCCAATTTGATTGGTCACCATCCCATAACCAACCGTTTCATCTTGACGATTAAATTCATAAATGGTGATGTTTGATGTTGGCAATGTTGCCATGAGGGTTGTTTCAATGGCCGCTATTTGTTTGGCCGTTAAGCGAATGTTCATGGTGGTGGTTTGCGTATTGGGAAACGTCTTTGAGATGGCTTTATTTAACGTTGCGTATGTTTTTTCGTTTGGTGATGCTGGATTCGCGTTCAGCATCCCCGAGAACATTAATAAGAAAAAACCAAACCGAACCAATTAGAACCCTAAGGCAACCGATGCCATGAGTGTATTATCTTCATCATCCACACCTTCAGTATCATTGATGGAGTATTCAACTTTGTATACTAATGTTTTTACTGGACGAAAGTTTAACCCAAATGACGTCCGTTTAATTTTTCCAAAGCTGTCATTATCGGCCAATAAATTCACTTGTTCAAAACGGGCCAGTACATTCAACTCTTCTGAAAGACCAATTAAAGGAGCTACATTGTATTTTCCTTCCACATTAAATCCATTGGCTTTATTGTCATAGCCGTCCTGATAGGTGGCATACTCACCTTTTAAATTCAATGCACCAACACCATAGCGACCATCAAATGCAATGAGTGATTGCTTGGATTGCCCCTGGTACGTACTCAACCCAAACTCACTGTTTATGTTTGGGATAATTCCAATACGACCGGCTATGGCTTTCCCTTGATTGGTATCATTTTTAAAGTTTGGACGCATATTTCGAAGCCCTTTTGATGATGAGTATGTATTTTCATGATCCAGCCCATTGATCATAACCGCTTCATATGTCACTTCAACATCCGCAAGTTCTGTTTCGCCAACAACGCCGACCCCAGTGTCCATCCATGTGGTGGGAATAATGTAATAATTAACCAATGGGCGTGCCGTAAAATCACGTAAATCTGAATCGTGATAAATGTTTAGTTGGCCAACAGGAACCAAAACAATCCCAGTTCTTAAGGTTGCATCATCCGTTACATCATAATCAACATACGCCTGTTCAATTTTGATTTCTCCATTTTGAACATTTTCCGCATCATCTTTATTGGTCACAAACCCACCGTACTCATACTCAATTTCAGAATTAAAACGAACTTTCGGTGAAATTACGCTTCCATAATGCAGTATAAAACGGTGCGCTTTAAATGTATTTGTATTCCCCTGAGATAACCACTAAGTATCCAAATACCCGCCAACTTTTGTTTTTTCTTGGGCCATTCCCAGTGTCGAAAAACACATGATAATTAATAATAATATAACCTTCATTTCCTCACGCCTTTAATGATACTAAGTCTCAATGTACGCTTTATTTATTATGATTGCAATACTTTTTAAAAACTAAAGAAGGGGGTGATTTTTGACCAAATCAGACGCTTTGGCCAGAGAACTAAATGTTCCCGCATCGGACCACCAACCGTCCAATATTGAAAACGTCACTTGGGATTTCGAGAGATAGTTGGCATTAACGTCAGAAATTTCCAGTTCACCGCGCCCCGAAGGCTTACAGCTTCTGATGATATCAAATACCTGGTGATCATACAGATAAATGCCGGTCACAGCCAAATTGCTTTGAGGATCGATTGGCTTTTCGATAATGCTGGTAACTTGACCATTCTCAACAGTGGCCACGCCAAACCGATCGGGATCTGGCACTTCTTTTAGTAAGACATGCGCACCCGATGTAAATGATTGAACCGCATCTTTTAATGATGATTGAAAAATGTTATCACCTAAAATGACTGTCATGGCGCCACCTTGTGTGAAATCTTCGGCCAATAGCAATGCTTGCGCAATGCCCCCAGCTTCGTCTTGAACACGGTAGGTAAATTGGCATTGGAAGTCCTTTCCTGATCCCAATAATGACACCACATCCCCCAGGTGCTCCACACCTGTCACAATTAAAATGTCCGTAATGCCAGCCTGTATTAATTTTTGTACCGGATAAAAAATCATGGGTTGATTCCCTACTGGTAACAAATGCTTATTCGTTACTTTTGTTAATGGATATAAACGAGACCCCGTACCACCAGCTAATATAACACCTTTCATTGATATTGCTCCTTGTAATAGTTTTGATAATCACCGTTGATTATTTTTTCTAGCCAATCACTATTGTCGGCATACCACTGTATTGTTGAACTTAACCCATCAGAGAATGATACTTCTGGGGCCCAACCCAATTCTCGTTTTATTTTTTCAATGTCCATGGCATAGCGAAAATCGTGACCTGGGCGATCCGTGACAAACTGAATCAATGACGAATCAGCTCCACAAGCGTCTATGATTTGATGCACAATATCTATATTTTTCAGCTCTGAATGGCCACCAATATTGTACACCTCGCCAGCCTTTCCCTTGTCCATCACACACAATACCCCCTTGCAATGATCACTGACGTGAATCCAGTCCCGAATGTTTGAGCCGTCCCCATACACCGGCAAGGGGCGATTATTTTTGGCATTGTGAATCATTAAAGGAATGAGTTTTTCAGGAAATTGATACGGGCCATAGTTGTTTGAACACCGGGTAATCATCGCAGGAAAGTCAAACGTTTCCACATAAGATCTCACCAATAAATCCGAAGCTGCTTTGGATGCGGAATATGGGCTATTGGGTTGAATATGATGCTGTTCCGTGAATGCCGGCTCCGTTAAGTTGAGCGTGCCATAAACTTCATCGGTGGATACATGAACAAATGCCTCAACTCCATGGCTTTTGGATGCATCAAGCAATCGCTGAGTACCCACCACATTGGTTTGGATGAAGGGGCCCGAACTCATGATGCTTCGATCCACATGCGACTCAGCTGCAAAATGAACCACTTTTTTAATCGCATGGTCCCGAAACACCTCAGTCAATGTTTGTTCATCACAAATATTCCCATGAATGAACGTATGACGATCGCTGGGGACGTTGACCAAATTATCCATGTTTCCGGCATACGTCAGTGCATCCAATGAAACAATATGTTCACGGGTCGCATCGATGAGTAGGCGGACAAAATTTGATCCGATAAACCCCGCGGATCCTGTAACTAAAATACTCATTGTTTAACTCCTAACTCAGGGGTAATCATCCCTGCTGACATCAAGCACTTGATGCCATCTTCAACACTCATCGCACTTGGTTCAATTTGTGATTCATCAACAAATACAAATACCCCATTGGTTGGGTTGGGTGTTGATGGAATAAATACCGACACGGGTTTACCCAATAATCGATTCCCGGCTCTATTCTTCAAGCAATCCACTTGATCGTTTGTTAAAAAACCAAGCGACCAAATGCCCTTGGATGGGTACTCAACAAATACGGTGGCTAAAAACCGCTGCTTTCGTTTAAGTAACACCGAGGCAATCTGTCGTAGGGATTGGTAAATTAATCGAAGAAATGGAACTTTCATGATTAAGGCTTCAATTTTTGGAAATATGGATCGACTGATTATTTGCCTCACAATAAATCCAATGGTCCATAACATAACCAGGCTAAGTACAATGCCATTGATGTTGTTTAATTGAAACCCCAATAACTGGGATAGCGGCCCCGTCAATACATTGATGCTCAGTTCAACCAGCCAAAAAATACTGGCCAATGGAAAAACAATTAATAATCCGTATAAAAAATCACGACGTATCGTTGTCATCATCCATTGCTCATTGATTAACCAAAATCAATTTTAACTTCTTAATAGACTTTTCTTGGCTTGCGATCTGGTTTAGTAATGAAAGATTTTGGAATTCTTGCCGATCGATATTTTAATTGATTAAATACCAAAAAACTTTCAGAACTTTTCACATGCTTGATTTGCCCAATGCGCTTGATGATTCGTTGAGCGTCATTGTTATTTTCAGCCGCAATTTTAACAAAGTAAGATGCGCTTCCCATGACCTCATACACTTCCAATACTTCTTCAATCTCGCAAAGTTCTTTAGCCACATCATCAATAAAATTGTTGCGTTCAATTTGAATGTTCATAAAACATATTAAATTAACCCCAACTTTAGTGTGATCAATCCGTGCAGAATACCCCGTGATTATTTCGGTATCTTCCAACGCTTTGATCCGTCCCAATGTGGCCGAGGGTGCTAATTTAATTGATTTTGATAAATCCAAATTGGTTTTACGACCATTTTCAACCAGTTCGTTTAATAATTGATAATCTTTTGAATCCATAATGATATATATTATACTAAAAGCGAATAAAGTAACATATATTAATTTAAAAAAACCACTCATACCATGAATCGAGCTTTGTAAAATGAACTTTTTATTTCCGGCCAATGGCGTCCACCACAGTGCATATTCCACCATATCTGATCCGAAACACGCCTTATCGCCTTTGATCTACCCACCCTTCAACAGTCCACCCCCCCCCATACCCAAGCCCTTAACATGGCATTTTCTTCATGATGCGATTCAATCTCAACTGGATGGCGAAAATCATGTGGGCTTGGGACATTCCTTGGGTGGGGCACTCTTGCTTTATGATGCCTTGAAACATCCCGGCCGTTGGAACACCATTGTGATCGTTGAGCCGGCCTTGTTTAGTAAAAAAGTGCATTACCTCACCAATGTTATTCGTTTTTTAAAATTAGAAATGCATTTGCACCCAATGATACGACTCACCAAGCACCGACGAGAAACATTTCCTGACACGGCGTCCGTGTTTCAACGGTGGCGCAACCATCCATCTTTTTCGGCCATGAGTGATGATGCATTGCAACAATTTATTGATGCCAGCCTGATTGCCGATGGCAATCACTATAAACTTCGATTTCCAAAGGATTGGGAAATGGCCATTTATGCCAGCATGTGCACTTTGGACCCATTTATATGGGCCAACTTGCATAGATTAACCAGCAAGCTTATTGTTGTGGCTGGGGAAACATCCAATACCTTTATGTCTGGCGCTCGACAGCGGCTTAAAAAAAAGGCGGCTGAATTTTTGACCATTCCAAATACCTCCCACTTATTACCGTTTGAAACGCCACAGATATTGCGAACCATTATTGAACGCAATTCACCTATGATTTGAAGCCCATGCGTTTTCGAACAAAAGTCGCCTCATCCTTGCATAACAAATAGGGGTTGGTTTTCTTTTGGTTGCCCAACGTATCGGTGGATTGATCGGCATAATTGTGGCCACAATAAATCACGGTATCATCCGGCAACGCCTTGATTTTTTCTAGGGATTGGTACAAAGCCTGTGGGCTACTATCGCCCAAATCTGCACGACCACAGCCATTGATGAACATGGTATCCCCTGTAATTAAATGGTCGTCCACAAAAAAACATTGTCCACAAATGGAATGGCCCGGTGTTGTTAATATGTTGATGGTATGAGCACCAAATGAAATGGTATCGAACTCGCCCACCAACTGCGTTTGTGGCAGATCATTGATAAGCTCTGTTTGAGATTGATTGGACACATAAACAGGGATGTCATAATGATTTAACACGTCTTCTAATGCATTTAAATGATCAAAATGGCAATGCGTTAATAACACCATGGATAATTGCCCATTTAATCGATTGATTTCTGATTGAATCAATGGGAAATCCCAGGCCGGATCAACCACAGCGATTTGTTTTGTGTGGGCACATTCCATTAAATAGATAAAGTTGTCCATGGGCCCAACTGGATATTGATGAATATTTATCTGATTTGTCATACAACGAGTGTATCATGACGCAGAAAAAAATATAAACGGAATGTCAATATAGGGGTAAAACAAGACGACTGGATCTATGGCAATGGCCTGTTTTGATGGTTCGTTATCTTGAGCAATCGGACTTGAATCGCTGGATCCATCCCACACCGGTAGACCCAACATTCATGGGCTTCACCTCGAATTATAACCATGTGTTCTGGATGATCACAGGACGTTGACTCACTCACCGTTAATTCCTGAACTCTGGCGCTTTGCAATAAAAATGATTGTTGCCACACTTGAATCCACTCGGCCTGCAATCGATGACTCTCGAGAAGCAATGATTGTAACCAGCCAAATGCAAGCAATACGCTTAAGATTGGCACGATGAGAACAATAATCATTTGCCCCCCAAGATAAATACCCATTCCTCAGACTCACCTGAATCGCTGATCCATTCAATGGTGAGCACCCCTTCGTTAGTCAAGCAACTCACTCGATTGTATCGTGGTTTTTGACCAATGTAATGGGTATAAAATCGCTGACTGGCCCATTGCCGCTTTCGTCGACGGACCCGACCATTTTTAATGTCATAACAAATCAAAAAATCCACACTTGAAAAACAACAATCATTGGTGAGCGTGTGACTATTGATGATGTCTTCATGAATGCTCTGGTTTAAATCAATTCGTTCAATCGACAATTGACGGTGCCCCACCACTTGTTTGGCGTGCATTAACATCATCCCGATCCATTGAAATAAGGTGGGGGATATCAATCCCATGACCATGATGGCGATCATTAGCTCCACTAACACACTCGCCTTCCATCTAGTCTTTGCAGATATACACACTCTCAAAAGCTCCCAAACGGTAGGTGCAAAGGGTTAACTTTCCCGTTGCCATCTGTTGGTTATCATGCAGATCTCTCTGAACCTGATTCATGGATCTAAACACCTCTTTTTCAATAGCCCGTAACTCATGGTCCATGCGTTGCAAGGCCAGCAATAGCTGCACACCAATGCCCAAGAGAATGCTCAATATTCCAATCCCTATCATGACCTCTAAGAGTACAAACCCCGATTTTTTAATTACCATGGATAACCCATCCCCCCTTCCCCTGGACGGAGTGTCAGCGAATGGAATTCCCCCAAACAAGTCCCAGCTTTGGACGCCGTACCCGTTGCTGTAAATTTAAGGATACAATCATCGAAGGGTACGGATGCGTAATGCGATACACGCCCATCAGAAATCGTTACTGTGGTGGATTGTTGCGTCCGAATGGCTGAAAATTTTTTTGTCAGTGCCATGGTTGCCACCAGTGTTTCTTTTTCACCAATGTTGGCTATGCTCATTCCGGTGGTTGCCCCGATCATGGTGCCTAGAATGCTCAACGCAATGATTAAATCTATCATGTGTCCCCCGTATATTTCTATTGCATTGTAATGAAATTCGTATAGGCTGTCAAAATTGGCTCTGAAAAAAATGTTGCAATCACGGCCCCCAAGGCTAAAAAGGGAATGAATGGTAGCGTTGTTTTACCTGATCGACCATGAACAATCATTAAAAAACCACCCGTAATGGCGGATAAAATAACCCCTGAATATACGGCCACCATGGCTGGTTTTCCTCCCAGTGCCATTAAAATCATCACAATCACCCACACATCAGCCCCGCCCAAGGCATCCTGCTTGTAGATTTTTTTTAAGGTGATTTTGACCGCCATTAAAATCAACAGGAAAAGGCCGCTTAAAACCACCACTTGCCCCAATGCACGCATGGACAATAACGGCACAACGGCGGCACTCATGATGCATAAATCAATAACACGGACCGATTTGGATCGTGCGTCCACCAAAGCTAGGACCAGTAATGTGGAGAGCCATGGAAATATCATGAGCTGTTCACGCCCGATGGTCATAAATCCTGTCAATAAGCCCACCCAACATGCCACCAAAATTTTCGACCATTTGGACGAATAAAATTCACGAGTGCTAAGCTCAAATGCACGGGGTGCCCAGCATAAGATCCCCACCCCTAACGCCAGTGTAAGAATCATTGATGTTGGGATACCACCGATTGTTGTCGCTGGTAGGCACTCACAGTATTGGTCATGAGCATGGCAATGGTCATGGGCCCTACACCCCCAGGAACTGGTGTGATGGCCGATGTTTTGCCTTTAACCGCATCAAAATCCACGTCGCCAACCAACTTGTAACCACGTGGGTCTGAGGGATCATCGACACGGTTAATGCCCACATCAATGACAACAGCCCCCTCACCCACCATATCGGCTGTTACAAAATGAGGTTTTCCTATGGCTGCAATAATGATATCCGCTTGTTTCGTGATGCTTGTTAAATTTTTTGTTCGTGAATGGCAAATGGTAACGGTGGCATTGGCGCCCAATTCATTCTGCACCAAAATAGCGGCCATTGGTTTTCCAACAATATTGCTTCGACCAATGATGACCACATGCTTCCCTTCTGTTTCAATGTTATGCGCTTGCATTAAATGGGCCACACCATATGGTGTGCAGGACTTGAATGTTTCAAGCCCAATTAAAAGCTTTCCAACATTCACTGGATGAAACCCATCCACATCTTTGTCAGGCGAAATTCGATCAAGCATTTTTTGTTCATCAAACCCTTTTGGTAACGGCATTTGCAATAAAATGCCATTCACTTCTGGGTTTTCATTGCATGCATCAATCACGCCCATAAGTTCTGATTCGGATGCTGTTTTTGGCAATAAAAACTCAAAGGACTGAATCCCCAAATCATCACACGCCTTCTTTTTCATGCCAATGTAGGCTTTTGATGCTGGATTATCCCCCACCAAAATGACCGCTAACCCTGGTTTACCCGGTAATTCGGCCACCTGATTCTTCAATTCTGAAAGAATATCTGCTTTAACTTTTACGCCATCAATCAGTTGGGTCATGCGTCTGTTTTCCCCAATACATGAACCACGTTATCTTCAACCCCACTAGCATTTTTATCGTAGCTCCCATCTTTATACCCTTCGTTTTGACGTTTATGATTGAGCTGATTCTTTTTTAAATACAATTCAATCACATCATCCGCTGATAACCCGGCTACCGTGCACATGGATACCCAAAAATGCAACATGTCCACCAATTCGATTTTAATATTATCCCAATCATCATCATCCTTTTTCCACCATTTCCAATTTAAACTATCAATGGCTTCCGCCGCTTCTTGTCGCATGGCCAATTCAAATTGCAAAAATCGTTGCCGCTTGACCTCAGGATCATCAATCTCTTTATAAAGATCGGGGTTAATTTTTTCATTTAATCGAATTTGTTCATCAAAAATAGCTTGCAAGCTCATGTGGGACTCCTTACTTAATTCATCTATAGCTCTATACTACCAAACGGTGACAAATGACTCAATTCAGGAGTGCTTAAAGTGACCATTTATTCCTCTGGTCACAAAATAGTGAGCCTTTCGTTCACTATTTTCAAGGATGTTGAAGTATTACTACTTTTTGGTCGAAGTATAACCAATAAACGATTACAAAACCAAGGTTGGATCAACACTTCGGCATGAGCATTGCTAGATCCCATGGATATGCCCCATCAATACCGCCCCAATGAGTGCATTGCCATCAGTATCTTTGGATTGAATGACCCGGCCATCCATCACATGTGATAAGCACTGATTCAACACTTGGCCCAAACGCCCTTTCGTACCAATGCTGCCACCCAACAATACACACTCAATCTTTGCGGCCAATTCAATATCGGATGGCGACCAATTGTTTTTCCGACATTTCTTTTGAATCGTTTTTTGTTTGATATTCATCACAATCTGCACCGCACAATCAGCACAATCATGGATCACCCCTTGGTTCTGATTCCAATAATCATCACGTTCATTCAATGCTTTCGCCACCACACCCGTTCGCTCAAAAATCCCACGGCCCGACAAAATATCCTCTGCCATCCATTCTTGACCTTGAATATCAACCATCACATCATAAATGTGCCCATCCGTTATAAATGTCACATCCTCACGATTATCACCAATCTTAATAATTGCACCACCCAATCCTGTTCCTGGGCCCATGAATAACATCACCTTGTTTGCATAATCATCACACCACGTGGTGTAAACGCTCCCCACCGCTTGGGCCATGGCATCATTGATTGCAAATAAGGATAGGTTCTCAGGGAAATACTGTGTTAACCATGGGGTAATATTCAAATCGAAAAAATGTTCATTTTCATGAATTAATTGCCTCGCTGACCCTTTTTTGATACTTATATCGTGGCCCATCCGAAAATTTCCTGGCAATGCAATACATACTCTTGGATCTAAAGAGTAAGCCTCTTCTTTGGCGATTTTAACGGCTGTTTTTATTAGATTCCCAATAAATAATGGAAATGACGACAATCCAGTTACAGTGGGGTCCGTGATTTTCTTTAATACTTTTTTTGTGGTGTGGTCAATGAACCCAAGGGTTGTTTTTGTTCCCCCAATATCCAGCGCAATGGATAACGTCATGCGTTAAATATTTTCCCCGTATTTAACAGCTGATTGGGGTCAACCACGGCCTTAATTTGACGCATAATTGACACATCGTGGTTTGAAAAAACAAGTGGCATAAAGTCTTTTTTTGTTACCCCAATGCCATGCTCCCCCGAAATACTACCCCCATGACGCACCGCCAGGTCCATGACTTGTGCAATCACCTCCCCAGCATGCCGGTCCCAATCGGTATCACTGGCATTCATTTTGAGTATATTGACGTGAATATTGCCGTCACCGAGATGTCCATAGCCCAATACCTGAATCCCTGAGGGATGATTGAGCTTTGCCAATTCATCGATGACGGTTGGCACCACGGCCATTGGCACCACAATATCTTCGGAATATTTTTTACCCGCCATCAGCTTTAAACCCAACGACACATTGCGACGAACAGCCCACACATGATCAGACATTTCTTCTGTATCCATGGGGGTCCAACCATCACCTTGAGCCATGGATTTCACCTGCATTAACTGCTCAAACACATCGTCATGCGTGGTGCCATCAAGTTGCCAAATAATGTAGGCATTGCTTTGTTTAAATTTTGATGGTTCATTCATGTATTTTAAGGCGGCGGACACACAGGATGCCACCATAAATTCCGCCGTAGAAGGATGAATCCCAGCGTGCATCACCTTGATGAGCGCATTGATCGCGGCTTGTGGGGATTTAAACGCGGACATGGCCTCCATCACAACGGGGGGCTTTGGAATTAATTTCAATGTAATTTCAGTAATCATTCCCAAGGTCCCCTCAGACCCAACCAATAACCCAATCAAATCATACCCCGCCACATTCTTTTTGATTTTACCGCCATAATAAAATGGCTCGCCATTGGCCCAAACGCCCGTTAACCCGATCACATAATCTCGGGTGACCCCATACTTTAGCGCCCTTGGTCCCCCCGCATTTTCAGCCACATTCCCACCAATGGTGCACATGGCCAAACTGGCGGGATCCGGTGGGTAAAATAACCCCTTGGATTCCACAAGATCATGAATCTGTTTCAATACAACGCCTGGCTCAACCGTAATTGTGGCATTGTTGGTATCAAAATCAATGATCTGATTCATTTTATCCAAACAGACAATGACCGAAGGTTTCTCGGCAATGGCCCCACCCGTTGTTCCGGACCCCGCACCGCGTACAATAATATGTGTATTGGTTTGATTGGCCCAGGCCATGACAGCTTGGCACTCTGAATGATTTTTTGGCCAAATAACGGCCAAGGGAGTACAGCCGGTGACCGATGAATAATCGGATTGAAAGGCGTCCCCTGCTGTTGTTGACACCTCTATGGAAGCATCGAGCTCATGAATCATTAGAGCATTAACTCGATGTCGTCTTCCGAAATACTCCCAATGAATAACTGGCCATTCATAATAAATGTTGGAGTGGATTGAATCCCAATCCTTTCGGCTTCTTTGATGTCCTGCTCGAGGGCCTTTTGAGCCCGATGCCCGATCATGCATGCATCAAAAGCACTTGCATCAAGACCCAGTTTTTTTGCTAAATCTTCAGGTTTGATCTCGCCCAATTTTTTTTGATTCGCAAACGCCAAATCAACAAATTCAAAAAACTTATCGTCTTCACCCGCACAATAACTTGCCTTGGCGAATGTTTTTGAGAACCGATTACCAGGCAATGGGTAATGGCGATATTCAAAATATATTTTGTCTTGGTATTTATTTAAAAGTGGCTTCAATTCAGCATAGGCATGTTTGCAATGAGAGCATTGCATATCGGCAAATTCAATGATTTTAACCGGCGCATTTTTGGGCCCTATGGAATGAGTATGAATGGAATTCTTTCGAACAACGACTTTTTCTGGTGCCTCCATTTTGTATTCCACGTTATACGCCTTAACCAATGTTTTCATGTGGGCTTGAATGACCGCGTCCTCTTTTTTTCGGGTTAGATAATTTCGAATCGGGGAACGAACTTGTTCAAATGTTTTTCCTGGAACATCTTCTTTCTTTTCTTCATAAAAATCACGCATTTCTTGCTCAGAAATGGCAATGTTTTGAATGACTTTTGTTTGGATGTAATTATTGAGGGATAAATCATGCTTTTTTGCTTCAATTTCCAAGACTTTCTGGTTCACAAATTGTTTTTTGAGTTGATTCATCTTGGATTGCAAATCCAAATACTTTGTTTTGAAATCTGAACGTTTAAACTGTCCCAACGTCACGTCTTCTCCCCCAATCGTGGCCAACACATGATTTACTGGTTGTTTAACGTGAATGGCTTTCGACACTGAGATTGGTAACGCAACCAATAATGCCATGGATACCCATTGGGAAACCGTTAATTCAAGTGAAAATTGGCCGTCATAGGTTCGGTAATAAGCATAAAATAACCCTATCAAAAGAATGGAGTTTAAAAAACAAAATGGGCAAAACGCCTGCAATTGCGTCCATTGGATAATCATTAACACAATGCCCACAGCCGCTGAGGGGGTCAATACCGCAAGCGTGGCTTTTTGATATAATTTTGTGGTTAATTGATCCGTTCGATGAAATAATTCCAAGGCCAATAGCACGAGATACACCGAGATGCCCACTGCCGCCAAGGGAATACCAAAAAAGCTTGAATACACTGACGATAGTACCTCTGAACACGATTGACCAACCGCGCAGGCCTTGCTTCCATGAATGGACAATAAGTACCCAGCATTGACCAATCCCAATAGTTTAATGAATAGTGACATACTTTTAGATTAATTCAACACAAACAAATTTTCAATTTTAAAACTTATTGTTCGCTTTTTGGAATGCCAATGATGACATTGCCATCTTCTGCTTCAATCACCACATTTTCAGTGACCGTCATGCGTTCTTTGTATTCACCTTTTTTAACTTTGACTCGCCCGCCTTTAAAGACATTTCGAAACGCATTCTTTAATGCCGCCCACGGACGAATTTTGGTGCCCACTTCTTTCCCTGTATAGGCTGTATCAACAAATATTTCTTTGGATTTGGCAGTTTCTACGGTCCATCGAAGGGCCAATTCATTTTGAATATCGGTCAACTCAGTTTGAGTTAACACACGGTTGTAAATTAACATTTCATGCACTTTACCTTGAAAGTTTGTGATAATGGATTGCCCCGCTTTTCCCAAGTGAATGGTGGCATCTTTTTGTTTTCGATTGGCAATGTTGGTTTTGCTTACCAGGCTGGTGTTGCCAACCTTTAAGCTTGATGTTTGTTCCGCCATGTCGTTTTGAATAATGTAGATCACGCGATCATTAATGTTGGCTTTGGTGGTTGATATGGCTTGCGCATTCACATCTTCGCCGGTGCCAAAGTACACCGAATTGTAACGAACGCCCAAATACGTGGATGAGTCGCCAAACAATTCGCCTTGCCCTTTTGCGACAATAATGATGGTGTTATTGCTGGGAATTTCTTTATTTAAAGTTAAAAACTCATTCCCTGAAAAGACCAAGCTGTGATCACTTTCATCATATGATGGCATGTGATCGCTGTTACTTTGAGTGAAACTAATGGATGACTGAATCAAATTGGTCCACCGTTTGACTTTGCCTTTTTTAAACTGAAGCAATTTTTGGGACACCGTGAACATGGCCACCAAGCCGTTGTCATCTTTTTCTGGCACAAATTCTGGAATAATGGTTGTTAGCTCAACGGAAATGTTTGAATCGGTTGGGTCTTGATCTAGTATTAATCCCGTGGTTGAATTTAACTCTGACATGCCCGGGTTCCATTCGTCAGGGTAGCCATCCTCATCTGAATCCACGGATGCGGCTGGGTCATCTGGAAATTTATCAACATCCAAGCCCTCACCGGTGCCCGATGATGAGTCTTTTCCGTCATTATCGGGGTCTTCCCAAATGCCATCACCTGAAATGCCCACCCGTCGCCAGTCACCAATGGCCCCTGTTGAATCATTACTGGTGAGGTCACCCGAAAATAAATAGACGGGGTGTCCATTAATGGTGTACACCCCATTCTCAATGGCATGCGTGATGCCAATGCCAACCCCTAAATTGGGCAAGGCATGCAACATGGCATACGGCCACTGTGTTCCTGAATAGCTGGGCACCGTGGTGGTGTCATTTACGTTGATGTAAAGGCTTCGTTTGTCATTGGTGGCCACCCCCCCATCGGTGTTGATGGGCTTGGCACCTTCAATTTGAAGCACTTGCGTTTGACCATCGGCCAATACCATGGACGTAATGATGGCCTTGGTTTTGGTGGCATCATTTGGAAATGCATCGTTGTCATTAATAACGCCATCACCATCCAAGTCGTTGGGATCCACCGGATCCTCATCCAATTGGTTGTCCCCATCAGCGTCCGGATCAATCGAATCAACAATGCCATCTTGGTCACTGTCAACCACATCCTCGATGCCCCATTTATCGGCCAAATATCGGTGAATGATGGTCAATTCCTGATTGCTTAACGTATCGGAAAACACCATAATTTCTTGAAACTTGCCATTAAACCCATTGTCACCGTTAAAATAATGCCCAATTCCCACGGGGGTGGACAGGTCAAAATCAAACTGATTGAAGAGGTTTTTATCGATCACTCGATTATTTAATCGAACCGTTGTTTCGGATCCGTTGGATGCGACGGTAAGAATATGATCCGAGCCGTTATTGTACGATTGATTGTCGGTGTTACTCATGGTCGTGTTATTAATCTCAATGCGTCGGTATTTATCCCCATTATTAATGTTTATGTAGTTGTCTAAGTTGGTCCCAAACACTGCATTCATTTCTATGGTTTGGGTATTTTTCAATAACATAATCAATGTTCTTGGCTGATTGGTTTCAATGCCCAAACCCGTTGGAATGCTCATTTGATCATTTGAAAAATACACATAGGATTGCCCATTGTCTTCTTTGACATACATTGGACTAGCCAAGTCGGGGGCGATGGCATGATGGTCGTTGCCACTCAAGTCTTTCCACTCGATTAATGGTGATTTTGTTTTAATGCCTAAATTGGTTAAGTAATTGGTATTGTTTGCATCCAACCATAACTTTAATTGATCCGCCACCGCACTTAAATTGCTGGTCACACCCAATTGGTCGTCAATGACACTTGGCAATTCTGGCAATTTGTAGGTTTGTGTTGGATCATTGGGGGCAACGTCTCTGGTATCAATAATGCCGTCGCCATCACTATCCATTGTTGTCATAAACTGCCACTTATTGGACAAATAGTAACGAATGGATGCCTTCTGTTGATCCGTTAATTGACCTTTGATAATGATCAATTCAGAAATATCCCCATACAATGGCTGATTCAATGTGGTTCCCACATTACCCATTATCGTGTTTTCCATGCCCACTTGAGACAGCGTCACTTCAAGCATTGCTGCGGGACGAATTCGATGGGTGGTATAGCCATCAACCGCTGATAACCCCACCGCCCAATCATTACTCATGGCATCGGATGTCTTTTGATGGCTCATAACAATCGGTTTTTTGTACCCCAAATTGCCGCCATTCATGGCTTGGACCGATTTCACTTGATACACAACAAACATGGTGTATGAGGTGAGCTCCGAATCCAAATAACCAATATTAAAATGATGATTTTCAAATCGAACCACGGGTTGAGCATTCAACTGATTCAATTGATACGATGGTCGGCTCATGACCCTGGTTTGGATGGCATGATGATCATTGGAGCTTAAATCTTTCCACTCACCAAGGGTATCACCGCTGACCATGCCCACATTGTTATTGCCGTTAATATTCGCAGCATCAAACCATACGCTCACGCGTTCATCCAACGATGCCAAGCCTAAATTATTCTCAATGTAATCGAGGACTTTAAACGATATGGGTGTTGGAATGAATGGGTCCGTGTTGTCCCCACGCCCATCGGTATCAAAATCCAGCCATTCTGTGGCATCCGTTGGGAAGGCATCCACATGGAACCCATCCAATGTTTGGGCCTCCAAAACCCCATCCCCATCCGCATCAAACATTTCGTCTGGATAGCCATCGCCATCGGTATCAGCCCCCGCGCTTGGGTCGTCTGGATAAACATCCGCTGCGTCATCCACGCCATCCTCATCACGATCATACGATTGAACCCTAAAGTTTCGAATGGAGGTAATTTCAACGGAGTTACCTTCCAAATCCGTTGTGGTAAAGGCGGTGCCATCGGAATTTAACAATTTCAAATGCAGCACATAATAGATTCCAATCCCAAGGTCCTTGGAAAAATTGGCGCCATTGGTCATAACGGTATCATTGACCACAATGGTTCCATCCACTTGTTCAATACGATACATCCATTTTAAGTTCATGGCCAACTGACGTTGCGATAATATTTGATCAGCCTCAAAGTCAATCACTCGGCTGGTGACCCGAATGTCATCTTTCATAAACTCCGCTGGCTCAGGGGAGTATGCAAACCCTTCGGTTGGGGTGGTTACTATGACGTCTGGCAAGTACTTTAACGGATCGTTTGGATACGCATCACTGGTATCCCCCATGCCATCAGAATCCGTATCCAAGTGATCCCGAGCATCGAAGGGCAATGCATCAATGACCTTGCCATTGGTCGTCTGCAATTCGATGATCCCATCGCCATTGGAATCAAACAATTCGTCGGGGTAGCCATCCAAATCACTATCAAGGGCCGCTGAGCCATCGTTTAAATACACATCGATGGTTCGGCCATTGCTCAACTCGGTTTGCACAACCCCACCCACCGATAAAAATGCATCGGCATACCCATCGTTGTCTGAATCCAAATACGCCGCTGGATCCAATGGAAATTTATCGATGGTGACCCCATTGACCAACTCAGTTGCTAATGCGCCATCCACTTCCAAAAACGCATCTGGTGAGCCATCATTGTCACTGTCCTCGTATGCCGCATTATCACTTGGGAATTTATC